>VFQU01000331.1_pt1 | contig 45300 bp, 40 predicted proteins | sample 3512311 | NCBI WGS metagenome assembly VFQU01 (sample SAMN10412377, study PRJNA504923) | tailings metagenome | isolation source: Relicate 3 Philex TSF3 active mining site | place: Philippines: Tuba, Benguet | collected 2017-08-29 | reverse complement strand
GCGATCGCTCAAAATTCCAATTGCACAATTGCTGAGGGGCAGTCATTTCAGGCTTGGGATAAAGATAAAATGACTGAAAATTTAAGGTTGCTTGCTGAAATAAAATCCAGTGTGCTTCAGATTGACCATCCTGCTCATGCCGAACTACTCTTCCTTGTGCAAGCTGAAGCTGTTGTTCCTCATCCCAGAAAAATGCTTTCTTTTCAGGAGTTCCCCATTGGCTCCCTTCCCAGGAGACGAGATAACCCTGTCCAACAATGCGGCGATCAAGATTCAGTTGCCCCCGCAGACAAACAAACGCATCCGAGTGCGGATAGCCATAATAGCCCTCAATCTGCTGGTTCTGCTTCCGAAACACAAAACAGACTCCTTCGCCTTGTTGCCACCCTTTAGGCGGCGGTTGAGTGCAAATCTGATAGTCTCCATTGCGGAGTTGCGCCAAAGTTGGGGATCGAGCTTGACTCATTTGAAGCATCGAAAATATAGCAATGCAGGAGAGTAATGCAACTGCACCGTTTAAGAATCCTTTCATTGTCTCGATTCCCGTATGAATCAAACTTCAGTCAAAGCGCGATCGCGAATCTCAGTCGATTCTTGTTTTTGCGCAGCAGACACCAAGAAGACTGAACAAGAGGCGTGTTGAGTCACATAAGCACTGACGCTTCCCATCATCCAACCCGGAAGTTGGCTTTGTCCTTGTCGCCCCATCACAACGAGATCAGCCTTCCATGCCCAGACCCAATCGCAAATCACATGCCCAGGATTGCCATAGCTTTGGGATGCTTCAGCGGGGACACCAAGGGCGCTTGCTTGCTGTACGTAAGATTGCAATCGCGTTTCCCATTCAGTTTGATAGGTTTGCCACGCCTGCTGAAACTTTTGCCCTGCTTGAAAGCTCATTGACTGATCAGCCTTCAAGAATTTTTCTAGTGGAAGCCCTGCTTCATCCACTGCTAGAACGTGAAGAATCATCAGGTGAGCATTCATCGCCCGTGCGATCGCCAACGCTTGTTCTAATACGATCGCGCTCATTGCAGAGTCATCTAAAGCAACTAAAATCTTTTTCAGCATTTGTCCACTCCTAGCTGTCAGTACTGCCGGATAAAAGCTGAAATTCGTAGTTATTCTGAAGGGTCGATTCAGCTCCTATAATTCTTGTTATACAGCGAAATGTTGAAGAAGGTGTGAGGGTGAAATATTACGTTTCAAAGTGTTTTAAAACGCAGAGGGGATCAATCACAATCGATTAATCCCCTCTACCAACTGAACTATTCAAGATTAGGTTCCTCCGTAACCTTGGATGTCGGATCTCGTACTTCCCCTGAACCTTCGCAGTCAGAACTTGACTTTGGGCTAGCTAACACACCAATGCTCGCTATCAATGGTTGAGCTATTTGCTTTTAGGTTGGAGACTCTTTACGAGTCCACCTATATAATAGCACTTTGGATTGCAATGGATTTGTATTTTTGTTGCATGATTACTGGTTTAGGGATTGATTTCTAAAACGGCTGCACCTTGAATTTGTCCATTGCGTAATGCTTGTAGAGCTTCATTTGCCTGAATCAGTGGAAAAGCTTGCACTTGCGTCTGGATAGGGATTTTGGGAGCCAGTGCTAAAAATGCTTCTCCATCTCGGCGCGTTAGATTCGCAACCGATCGCAAGACTCGCTCTCCCCACAATAAGTCATAAGAAAAAGCAGGAATCTCGCTCATATGAATTCCGGCACAGACGACAACTCCGCCTTTTGCAACGGCTCGAAGTGCCGCTGGAACCAAAGAACCAGTCGGCGCAAAAATAATCGCTGCATCGAGTAATTCTGGAGGAACTTGATCAGAAGCACCAGCCCAAACTGCTCCTAGCTTCTTTGCGAACTGTTGACCTGCCTCATCGCCGCTACGGGTAAACGCGAAGACTTGACGACCTTCGTAGCGGGCTACTTGAATTAAAATGTGAGCCGCTGCTCCAAATCCATAGAATCCAATACGCTGGGCATCTCCAATCATTTGATAAGCTCGATATCCAATCAATCCGGCACAAAGCAATGGAGCCGCCTGTAAAGCAGGATAAGTGTCAGGAATCGCAAAGCAGAAGCGGTGATCTGCGACGGTGTACTCTGCATATCCACCATCAATCTGATAGCCAGTAAATTCAGCTGTATCACATAAATTTTCTCGTTGGCTTTGACAGTAGCGACAGTGATTGCAGGTATGACCAAGCCAAGGTACACCAATGCGATCGCCGACTCGAAACTGCGTCACCTGACTTCCCAGTGCTGCAACCGTTCCAACAATCTGATGCCCTGGAATCAGAGGTAGCTTAGGCTGCGTTAGCTCTCCATCTAGAATATGCAAGTCTGTGCGACAGATCCCACAAGCATTCACGTGAATGAGTACTTGCTCAGGATTAGGGGTTGGAATCGGGCAGTCGGTGAGCTTGAGCAAGGTATTAGGCGTATGTAAAACCATTGCACGCATAGGTTATCCTCAGATTTTTTTCACAGTTATGATTGACCGCAAAGAAGACAGAGATTAGAAGATCACGATTAAGGAGTAGGCAAGAGCACCACTTCACACTTGGATTCTAGAGTTCTGAATAGTCTTGCTCACAAGTTCCTCAACTTTGTTATCTATAACTTGAAGTGTAGAAAATTCCTGAGACTCAAGACGAGTAAGTGAGATTAAACTATGTTTCGCAAAATTCTAGCCGCGATCGATGATTCTGACCTCAGCCAGGCGATTTTTGAGCAGGCTTTATCATTGGCAAAGACCAACCAGGCAGAATTGATGCTCCTGCATGTACTCGAACCCTTTATGGAGAGTTATCCGGGTGATCCATATGTGGGAGTCTCCGAGTCGGCAATGCAAGCGTATTGGAAACACTGGCATGAACGCGAGCAAGCAGGGTTGAACCGATTGAAGCTACTGGAAGAACAGGCGAGACCAGCAGAGGTTGCTCTAGAGTTCTCGCAAAATGTGGGCAATCCTGGCAAGGTCATTTGTGCTACTGCAAAAACTTGGAATGCCGATCTGATTATCGTCGGACGACGAGGATTCAGGGGTCTCCAAGAGTTTTGGATGGGGAGTGTCAGTAATTATGTATTGCATCATGCACCTTGTCACGTCCTGACGATTCAAGGCGTTCCTCGGTCGCAAAGCCAATCAGAAATGGCGAACGCTGTGAGTGCAACGTAGAAAAACCTGAATGTCGGATGAGTTTCGTGATTCGGCTGCTTTGAACATAGATTTTAATTGGGGTGTAGACGGCATGATTGAACCGTCTACACCATCAATGCTTTCCAAATGAGAGGTGAGGCGATACGATCCTAGTCCACTAAAGTGCACTAGAAATTTGAAAATGGTGAGGATTACGAATCCGCCTCTCTGCTCGTCATCCGTCCCGTCATTTCGGTCGGCTGAACCCGATAGACCTTAATGGCTTCAGCCCTACCTTGAGCATCGATCCAAGTGCGATTGATTGCAGGCGATAGGCTAGAATTCCGTGTCTTGGCGAGATGCATAACCTGATCGATATCGGATTGCTCTGTCAGACGCTCCGCTTCACCTGTGACGATCGCACTTCGCCAATGTTCTAGATCCTGAACTTCTTCAACCTGCAAACATAGCGCAGGATTGGCATCTAGATCATGCGTCTTCATACCTTCGGTTGTAAACAGGTAAATCGCTGAGTCTTTGAGATAATACTGCATCGGAAGAACGTAGGGTCTTCCTTCATGAATACAGCCTAAATGACCATATCCGACTTTTTCTAAAAGTTCAAAAATGTCTTTTGAATTCATTTCATCAATATCTATCATCGTAATTATCCTCGTGTAATCAACAAAGCTCCATCTGAATCTTGAGGCGCTACTTTTAGAATTTGCGCACACTATTCAGACTAGATGGCAAACTTGAGGAACTTGTGAAGACGTTATCGCTTGGTCGGCGCAAGCATTTTTCCATCCTCGCAATCTTGTCAGTGAGTTCGCTCAATCTTCCTTGTTTTGTCTGACCTGATTGTTAGCGTTCTAAGTTAGAGTTGATCTGCCAGATGCGTTCTAGAAGTTCTCGATCGGCTTCTAGCTGTTCTACTTCACGCTGATCCCGACGATGTACAACACTCGCAATTAAGAAAAATATGAAAAATACTAAGAAAAAGCTCCCTGCAACTGCGGTAGAATCAACCGGGGTAGGAAGTTGCGATACAAATCGAGCTTCTGCTTGGATAGTAGGGTAAAAATGAGTCATTGTATATACAGCCCCTTCTTGTTCTAGTTTAACGAATCGAGAAAAATAAGACACCAATCGGGATCGAGGCAGAAGTCACAGCTTGAGTGAGGGGAGCCAACAAAACGACAAATTGTCACGATTTTTGAACTTCTTCAAGCACAGATCAGATTCCTCGAAACACTTCTTTTCATCGAGCTTCTACAGAGTTCACTTTAATCCAGCAAGTTGAGGAACTCGTGAGGATGAATAATAAATCGTTTGCACAAGTTCCTCATTTTTTGAACCCTCGACATCCAGTTTTGCTGACTTCTTCCCAAGCCCGAGTGAGATGGATTGCTCAATTTATCTGCATTGCAAGCATCTAAAGGTTTTCTGATTCTGATGGTGCAGATGGTGCAGTTAAATGACTCGCTAAGGATTGGATCTCGGTTCGTAGCGCTGCAATCTCCACGTGTAAAGCTTGAATTGATTTTGTCCCGGCAATCTCGGCGGCATCATCTTCAGCATCTCGATCGACAAAAAAAGTTGCGATCGTAGCTGTGACATATCCAAACACTGCAAAACCATAGACTGCTAGGACAAAGCACAGAATTCGTCCTTCTGGCGATCGCGGAAAGTAATCTGATCCCATGGTCGTTAAGAGCATTGCCGTCCACCATAAGGCAGTTCCGTAATTCTGTAATCCATTTGGCACTTCTCGCTCAAATGCGTACATTCCCGCAGCACCTACTAAGATTACGATCGCGGTTGAAGCAATAACATAACCAAATCCGCGTCGTTGAAAGCTAGTACTCAGTGATTTCATGCCGCGATTAGTGCGTGTCATAATGCCTAGCAATCGGATTCCCCGCGCTGCTCGTACTACTCGAAAGACTCGCAAAATGCGTAGCGCTGGCAATGCGAGTGAGCAGACGGTTAACCAATTCTGTCGAAGATAGACGCGCTTATACGGTGCGATCGCAAACTCTAATAGAAAATTGAACATAAAGAGCAACCAAATCGTAGTCCCCGCGACATCTAGAAATGGATTCAGTCCCGCAATAAGTTCTACAACAAACAAGGCTAGCCAAACAAAGCTCAGGACTAACATTGGAATATCGAGCCATTCTTCGAGTTGTTGTAAAATCTCGTTCCGGGCTTGAGAGAGGGAGTGTTGATGATGATTCATACGACTGCCAATGTTACTGGTACGCTGCTTGCAACTTTGCTCTCACTGATGAGAGAGGCTTACTACTCTATGTTGCAATGACAGGTCTTTCATCTGGCGTAGGCAGTAACATGCCAAACCACAAGAACACCCAAACTTTCTACAAAATAACTCCCGGCGGCAATGGCACAATCCCCGGTACTTCTCCTCCTAGCATTGCTGACTGATAATCAATCATCGTTGCCCCATGCTCTCGAAACACCGCTAACAACGATCGCTCAGCCCGGCGAGGTAACATCGTCCGCCAAGTCCTCAACGCTTCCAATACATTCCCCAGCCCATTAAAGCGATCGCGATCTTGCACTGCCACTCGATCATTCTCACCCCGCCAACTCCGAGGCACATATCCCATTGGAAATAGCACATTGTTTTCAACCCGTTCTAAGAGCGATCGCAACCCTGCAAACCGCCGCGCATGATAGTCATTCGGATTGGCAACGAGCCAAGCACTTACCGTCGGATCATTAACGACCTGATCGCGAAACTTGCGAATTGCACCAAACAACGCCTGATTAGAATCTCGCACACAAGAAGTCGAAGGAGTCACAACCGAAGCTCCGTTTCCATCTCCCGATCGATATCTTGCCTCCATGTAAGCTAACTCTCGCTTAATCAAATTCAACGGATTAAACGTGTAACTTCCCATCTTGTACGCAACCAATTCCGGCATTCTCACCAACACATCCGACACCGGAATCGTATACATCCAACCCCGCTGCAAACTGCCCATATAACAATGCCAACTCTGTGCTCCAGACACGATCGACAATGGACTATGTGCATAAACCTGTCGATAAATTAACCGAAACCGCAACGCCCCAGTAAACTCATCCGGCAGCAGCTTCGCAAACCCAAACGAGAAGTGCCCTGTCACGATCGGTATCTTATTCGCCCGCGCCCCTCCTCGCCACCCAAACGTATGCAGCACCAAAGCTTCATCCCCACGCTGCCATAACTCTCTCGTTCGCCGCTCAAGTAAACTCACTGTTCTCTGAGCCGGTGGAACGACCTGTCCATTATTGTCTACTAGCGTCGAATTCACTTGATGTAGTGGCATCTGCTTCCACTTGTCTCGATCGACATAGTTCTGTGTTTCCTCCCGTCCAATCACCATCTGCTCTGGTGGCAATCGCAGAATCTCAGCAGGTTCCAATGCCTGCACCATAAACTTTCCATCACGACCTCTTGCACCATAGATGTACCAGCCATTTGCATTCAGAGGCAACTTCTCAATATTCACGATCGAGCTTTGCTCCAAATTAAACTTCGGATTCAGAGTCCCGGATGCAGGCAAACTCACAATCTCTTCCGCACCTTCAAACCGACGACTCGTACGATCGTAATGTCGCACCCGATAGTCTTTCCCACCCACAGGCGCAACAAACTGCACAAACCCGCGTGCGATCCCCTCAATCTGAATCGGTTCATCATTGATCCGAATAATCCAACTTTCTGCTTCTCGATCGACAGAAACGACATCTAGTTCTACCTGCATCTCATCTTCTGTCCTTGCTCCAGCCAGCGACTCCAAAGGACTCACCCGCTGCCATCCATCTAATCGAACTGGATGTATATTGCCTTTCGCTTGACTATCGCGCGTAATTTGATCAAATCGCAGATCACGCGTTGCTTTAGCAAGCCAAGGCTGATGAATCGAATCTTCATGCCACGTCAACCAAACTTGTTGACCTTTCAGGTAAGCCTGACTTACGGGAGCATTTTGAATCTCAATAAACACTCCGCCATCCTGCCGTCGTTGCTCAGCTTGCGGCAAAATTAGTCGTCCTGTCCAAGGCGCGATCGGCAAATAATAACCATCTAGATTCGAGATCGTGAGCTTTTCCATGTTGAGTTACTTCTGATTCTGAAATGATTCGGACAATTCAAGACAATGCAGCCTATCTCAACGTCTAAAAAGTTAGGCTATCAAATCGCCCAGAGTTGCGACATCGGAAGCAACAAAGCGTTCTGACAAAACAAGAAAGCCCATCACGTCCAGGTTGGACAACAGCTTCACTCCTCTCAATTACGGCAACTGAGTTGCAATCGTCTCTCTTCTTCAACGCTAATTGGAACAGAAAGTCAATCGAGCAGTCTTCAGCTCTAGTACCTCTTAAACCCTGGACGCTTGCATATTTCAAAATTTCCTCTACAACAAAATTAGATTAAATCTATAGGGAGATATCTCAATATTGGTCAATTATTGGCATTACAATGCTTTGGACATATACACAGATTGAATCGTGAGTGAATCGTGTCGATTCAGTCTCAATTGACGAATTTTTCCAGTCTTGAGCTTGCGCGATCGCATTGTCTAGCCTCTGCGATCGTGGCAAAGACGATCTGCTTATCTTTACAAGAGTATTGTGCCGAATGGAAACCGTGATCGAAAAGTCTGAATTTGTGCTGACCCCGTACATGAAAAGCAACGACTGGCGAGCAACCTTCCAGATTCTCAACACCGTTGTTCCTTATTGCCTGCTGTGGTTTCTCACGGTCAAAGCCGCCGCCATTTCCGTCTGGCTTCTTCCACCACTCATCGTCCTGATGACGCTATTTTCGCTGCGCTGCTTCTCTTTGATGCACGACTGCGGACATTACTCACTGTTTCGATCGAAACAAATCAACCGCATTGTCGGATTCCTGCTGGGGATCATCAATGCGATCCCGCAATATGCCTGGTCAAGAGATCATGCCTACCATCACAAAACCAATGGCGATTGGGAACGCTACCGTGGCGTAGCAGACTTCCTCTCTACCACCGAATTCGCCCAACTCACGCCATCACAGCAAAAGACTTACGAAATTCTTCGCCATCCCCTCATGGCTTTGCCCGGCGGTTTCTTCTACCTGGCTCTCCAACCTCGCCTATCCCTAATCGCCGGAATCTACGGCTTTATTGTCCATGCTGCTGCCTGCTTAAGCACAAATCCGCGCATCCATCTATCAGAGATTCTCTCAACTCATCAATCAAAGCATTGGAAGTCATCTACCGAATTTTGGGATCTCTTGCTGAACAATGTTTGTGTGATCAGCAGTTGGATCATTCTTAGCTCTCTACTCGGAGCAAGCTTCTTTTTTAGTATCTACTCCAGTGTTCTCACCTTATCGGCGATGATTTTCATCTGGATTTTCTTCATGCAGCACATCTTTGAAGGCTCCTATGCGCATACAACAGAAGGCTGGAACTATATTACTGGAGCGATCGAAGGCAGTAGCTACTTACAACTTCACCCCATTCTCAAATGGTTCACAGCCAATATTGGTTACCACAACATCCATCATCTTTCCGAGCGGATCCCAAACTATCATCTAGAAGCTTGCCACAATCAAAACATCCATCTGCTCTCCAAGGTCAAAACGCTAACCATCGATAGGATGTTTACCTGTGCAAAGTTCATTCTCTGGGATCCCGACTCAAACTCTTTAGTCTCGATCGCATCTTTCCGCCAATCTCAGGCAATCCGCTTAGTCCAGACGGGCATCCCATCTCAACTCAAGTCTTAGTTCCACGTCTCACTCCTCACACTCTATCTTCTAATTCTGCCGACGGGATCAAGCCACTGTAAAACCACCTGCTCTAACTGTCGTAACTCTCGATATACCTCTTGTCTCATCCACTGCCCGATCGCATCAATCGGCGTGAATGATCCCCCAACCTGCCACTTGACATCCGGTCCGAGCGGGGTCACATGCGTCCCTTTCAACCGCCGTGTCGCAATCATGCCTGGAAAACTCTCTTCTAACAACTGCGCCAACCCCAACGATTGATCGATCGAATCATCCGCAAACTTAATCAACAAATTTCGTCGAACTGCGTAGCGATCGCGAATCAGTGCATTCGTCTCGACAGGTGACGGAGTAAACTCGACGGCTACTCCTTGCGGCTTGAAAAACTGTGAAAACTGCTCAACCAAAGGCACCGCATCCCGTGCCGCATAGTTATTAAACGAAATCAGCACATTCCCTGCTCGTTCTACCGCAAACAGACTGCCAATCAACAGATGCAATTTGCATCCCATACTGTGCCCAATCCCATAAATGGGTAAATATCGCACTGAGACACGCGATCGCACCGTTTCCATTGCCCGTTCAAAACTGACTAAAACTGACTTGGCAATCTCCGTATGATCAAACGTATTCACAAACGGAGTTGCCACAACCAAGTATCCCTGCTCGCCTAAAAACTCTAACAATCGCCGATACGTTAACTGCGGAGCCGTCGCCACAAACGCCCCACCTAAAAAATGAACGATCGCGATCGGACGATCCGGAATCAAAACCCAATTCCCCGAAATTTCCTGCCAATCCATGAGCAATCTGCACGCGCGAAGGGTATCTATAAGTCAATTCTATTGGATTCGTAGAGAGGAGGGAGCGAGGAATAAAGGAGTCTTCCCACTTCCTCAGCGGCAATTGCGTCCATTTAGGTTCGGTTCTACGATCTACCCTAAGTCCGAAAAACCGATACTCTCTAAATAAGTCGCCGTCAACAGTCGTGATATGTCTGAGTGGATCTTCCCAACGTTAAGCGAACTTCTGTCTCGTGAAGTTCCAGAATCGTCTCACCCTCCCAGTGCAGCCCTGCGACAAATCAAAGCAGAGCGCGAATGGTTTAGCGCGATCGCGGCTCTAGAATCCCTTCTCTCATCTACTGAAGGCGTACTCTTCTCCGCCCCTCTACCAATTCTCAGCCAGCCAGAAAGCTTTCCCAATATCACCACCTACTCCTTCACCCCGAACGCCCTATTTTCAGGTTTTTCCTTTCAGCTTCCCTCTGCAAACGGTGAAACTTCAGAGTGTGAAACCAATACCCTCGGTCTTTTTCCCGGCGATGCACTTGCCGCCGAAGCCTTCTGCCTTGCCCTGACCTCAAAATTCAGTCTTCTCATGGTGCTCGGCGAAGACCGTGCCAAAAATCCTGCCTTTTTCTTCTCATTCGACCCCGAAGAGATCACTAAAGCTTGGCAAGTTCTGCGCCTGCGTGTTGTCTTGATGAATCCTGGACATTTGCAAAAGCTCGATCGTCTTTACGCAACCTTCCCCCCGATCGCACCTAACTACAAACTGATTACTCAATTCAGCCATGCGCTGCTCAGTCATCTGCCTGACCCGATCGCTGAATCTGAGAAACGTACCATTCGCGATCCTAGACCCTTACAAACGCCGACTGCTGATGTCCTAAAAAGCGCGGATGTAGAACTGCTGCAAGCGATCGCGCATGAAGTCCGCACGCCTCTGACAACAATCCGGACGCTAACTCGCCTCCTGCTCAAACGCCGCGATCTGCCAGCGGATGCCGTCAAACGGCTTGAAATGATCGATCGCGAATGCAGTGAACAAATTGATCGCTTTGGCTTAATCTTTCGCGCCGTCGAGCTTGAAACCTCAGCTACAAAAGTCTCCTCGCTCGCCACAACTTCTCTCGAAGAAGTCTTAGAGCAGAGCATTCCACGCTGGCAAAAACAGGCAAACCAGCGCAACCTCACACTGGATGTCATCTTGCCGCAGCACATTCCATCGGTCATGAGCGATCCGACGATGCTCGATCAAGCATTATCGAGTCTGATTGAGCGATCGGCACGTAGTCTGCCCGCAGGCAGTTCAATTCAAGTCGAAGTTTCGCTCGCAGGACATCAACTCAAACTTCAACTTCAGGCGCAAAAAGATGATCTCCCCCATGACGCGCACCAGATGCCACTGCTCAAATCTCTCGGTCAAGTTCTTGTCTTCCAGCCTGAAACCGGAAGTCTCAGTCTCAATCTCAATGTAACTAAGAATATTTTTCAGGCATTAGGCGGAAAGCTGATCGTTCGAGAACGACCCGAACAAGGCGAAATTTACACGCTCTTTCTCCCGCTAGAACCGAGCAAAAATGCGTCTGGAATGATCGTTTAACTCAACCCGTTTGCGTTTCAAAATTGGTAATCTCGTTCTGAACAGCAGCGTTGAGTGACTAAGCTAAGCGATATCTTACGCTTCTCAATGCTTATGCTGCAACATCTTGTCAATTCAACGCTGCTTGGGTGTCTCATGCTGACGAGTTCTGGCGTTGCGATGCACTCCACAGTGGCATCAGCACCCATCATCGATTCATCATTCAATTCACCCGACCCGAAGACGATCGCCGAACAAGTTCGCCAAGATGCGATCGCGAAAGAGAAACTCGATCAAACTGCAAAAGCCAGGATTGAGCGAGTCGGACGAGAAATCTGGATGTACAATCCTGTGCCCTATTGGAAGGTGACGATCGCAGATCAGCATCAAACGCTCGTTTATCTCACAACTCAAGAAGGTAGGTTCAGAGTCTTAATGTCTCGAAATGGACAACCCACCCATCCCGTTGGAAAACCGGCTCAAGAAATTGCTCCTGCTGAGATGAGGACTACAGCCTTAAACAGCGCGATCGCGCAGTGGGACTATCCAGCAAAACACCTACCTCAAATTCTTTCAGAGAAAGTGACTTGGACAAGTGGTTGTGAAAATGTTTCGGCTCCCTTTGCCTGTGATCCAGTCTTACACCAAGGCTGGAAAATCACGATGCTACGACAAAACGCTCGATGGGTGTTTCGGGGCGAAACTGCACAAGATCTGCAACTCATCGAACGCACGTCAGGAGTTGAACAACGCTTACCCGCTAACGTGCGGGATGAGATCAAGCGCATTGCAGGCAATCACTTTCAACTTTCACCCTCTGTCGTGTTGATTACAAACATTGATCTCCAAACTTTTTCAGATAGCTGCCTCGGTCTAGGAGATTTAGCAGAAACCTGTGTGCGTCAAGATCTTAAAGGATATCGCGTGACCGTCACAGGTCAAAAAAATCAACAGCAAATTTATCGCATTAGCAATAATACAAAATTTCGCAGGACTGAAGCGATCGCAGGTTTGCCTACTCGCACCGATGAATTACCCACAGCGATCGCTCGCAAAGTGTTCAGCACTGCTCAGAAAGACTTGCAGCGACCCATTGCAAGCCTCAAAATCACGCAAGTTGCTCCTACTTTCAACTGTTTCCGCTCTCCGACCGATCCCCCAAACACACCCTGCCTGCCCACAAAATCGATGAATGGCTGGAAAGTCACTGTGACAAACAACCAGAAATCACTCACCTACACGCTTAGCCTCAACGGCAGCATTCTCGGCAAGCACTAAATCTTTCTCGCTCGCTTAATCCATTTTTAATGAGAAGTATTTGCAAATAATATGCAATTCGGGTATGTTTGATTTCAGGAGCTATTGCATATTATTAGCAATAACCTAGGACGCATTCTCCGTAAAACCATGACTCAAGACCAGCGATCGACAGAATTTTGCTTTTCGGGTAAGTTTCTCGGCTACGTCTTCAAAGATGGCTACAAAATCAAGCGCCTCAACCTTGCCACTGAAAATGGTGAATATTCCATCAAAATGACTAAACTTGCCCGAGCCACCCTCGGTCAAACGCTCTTACCCGGTGATCAAATTCAAGTCGGCGGCTGGCAAAAATACGATCGTTCCGAAAACGCCTTCAAGTTCAAAGCCTATTGGATCAAACCTGTAAACTCGGTCGCTCAACTCGAACTTCCGGCTCCTCAAGCCTCAAGCCCCAAACCCAAAAAACAATCGATTCTCGTCTGCCAGAAATCAAGCTGTATGAAACGAGGCGGCAAAGCGATCTGCGGCGCGATCGAGCAAGCTTTAAGCGATCGAGGTCTCGAAGATCAAGTCACCCTCAAAGGGACGGGCTGCATGAAAGCCTGCGGCAAAGTCCCCGTCGTACTCGACAAAACCCGCTACACCAAACTCAATCCCAAAGATGTGGCGACGCTCATCGATGAACACTTTGCCCCGGCAACTGCACCCGTTGCGCCACAGCCTGAAATTCACCCGATCGCTCCTCAACGGAAGATCGAAGTCCTGCCAATTTCAGCCTAAAAATACTCGTTTTATCTTTAACCGGATTCGCTGCCTCACATTTAGCGAATCCGGTTTTTTACAGATCTCAAGGCTCGACAATCACCGGAGTCCCGATCGACACTTTCTCAAACAGCGCAACCACATCTTTATTCTTCATCCGAATACATCCATGCGACACTGCCTGTCCAATCAACTCAGGCTGATTCGTTCCATGAAATCCTAGCTGCGTCTTGCCATCCGTCCAAAACCCAATCCATCTCACACCTAATGGATTGTCCGCACCCGGCCGAATCACATTTCCCGTCTTAAAATTCTTAAAAACCGGATTCACTTCCTTGGAAAATACCTGATATTGTCCTGGCGGAGTCTCCCATCCTTTTTTGCCAACCGCGATCGCAAAACTCGCAGTAATCACATTTCCCTCATAGACATAAACCCGGCGCGCTTTCGTCCGCACGACTACTCGCATCAAACTCGGCTGCGGCTCAGACAGCACAATCTCTGCCGTCTCTCTCCAATCCGCCCGTACTGGAGTCATATCGGCAATTGCGCCACCGATTGTTAGGGAACTGACTAACACCAAAATCCATTTCATATCACACTACTTTCACGCTTCTTAAGATAATTCCTGCAAACTTCACTAAAATAATCAAGCTGCGATCGCACTGCATCTCATCATCAGCCGGAAACCCCGATGGATGAGTAGCAAGATAGAATAAATCCAGCAAACCTTCTTTTGCAGTGAAAGGTTAGAGAAACGAATGGGTAGAGTCGTTGGAATTGACCTCGGTACAACTAATTCAGTCGTGGCAGTCATGGAAGGCGGAAAACCCGTCGTCATTGCCAACGCCGAAGGAATGCGAACCACCCCCTCCGTTGTGGGTGTCAGCAAAGAAGGGGAACGCCTCGTCGGTCAACTTGCCCGTCGCCAAGCCGTTCTCGACCCCCAAAACACCTTTTTTGGGGTCAAACGCTTTATGGGACGAAGATATGCCGAACTCAACCCCGAATCCAAACGAGTTCCCTACACCATTCGCAAAGACGAATCGGGCAATATCAAACTGAAATGCCCCAGACTTGAGCGCGATTTCGCCCCTGAAGAAATCTCTGCCCAAATCCTCAAAAAACTTGCCGACGAAGCAGGGCGCTACCTGGGCGAAAAAGTCACCGGCGCAGTCATCACCGTTCCCGCCTATTTCAACGACTCCCAACGTCAAGCGACCCGCGATGCCGGAAGAATTGCAGGCTTAGAAGTCAAACGAATTCTCAACGAACCGACTGCCGCTTCTCTCGCTTACGGTCTCGATCGCGTTCAAAGTGAAACGATTCTCGTCTTTGATCTCGGCGGCGGAACGTTTGACGTATCGATTCTCGATGTGGGCGATGGTGTATTTGAAGTCAAATCGACCAGTGGCGACACCGAACTCGGCGGCGGCGAATTCGACAAAAAGATCGTCGATTGGCTCGCCGAACAATTTTTAGAACAAGAAGGCATCGATCTCCGTAAAGAACGTCAATCCTTGCAGCGTCTGACTGAAGCAGCCGAAAAAGCAAAAATCGAGCTTTCGGGTGTAGGCGTCACAGAAATCAACCTCCCCTTCATTGCAGCCGATCAAAACGGACCCAAACACTTAGAAACTCGCTTAACGCGATCGCAATTTGAAAGCCTCTGCGGCGATCTGCTCTCTCGTCTGAGAGAACCGCTCCGCAATGCCTTCCGCGACGCAGGACTGTCTCCTCGCGACATTGATGAAGTCGTGCTGGTCGGTGGCGCAACGCGAATGCCGATGGTTCAAGAAGTTGTACGATCGCTGATTAACCTCGAGCCGAATCAAAACGTTAACCCGGATGAAGTGGTCGCGGTCGGCGCGGCGATTCAAGCAGGCATTCTCGCAGGCGAACTCAAAGATATCCTGCTCTTAGATGTCACTCCGCTCTCAGTTGGTTTAGAAACGATCGGCGGAATTATGAAAAAACTCATTCCCCGTGGCACAACAATTCCGACTCGTCGATCGGATACGTTTTCAACCTCTGAGGACAATCAAACGGTCGTTGAAGTTCACGTGCTTCAAGGTGAACGCGACATGGCATCCGGCAATAAATCGCTGGGTCGCTTTAAACTCATGGGCATTCCCCCCGCACCTCGTGGGATACCGCAAATTCAAGTTGCTTTCGATATCGATGCCAACGGAATTCTTCAAGTGACTGCGATGGATCGCACCACTGGACGCGAACAAAGCATCACGATTCAAGGCGCTTCCACTTTAAGCGATGAAGAGATCAAGCAAATGATCCGCAACGCTGAAGAATTTGCCCAAGTTGATGAACTTCGCAAACAAAAAGTGGAAAAGCGCAACCGCGCCGAGGCGATGACTTTCCAAGCCGAGCGGCAACTGCGAGAAGCCACACTCGATTTCGGCTATCAATTTGTCACGCCATATCGCAACCGGATCGAACCCCTAGTGCAACGTCTACGGCAAGCGCTTGCCAATAATGACGATCGCGGAGTCGATATTGCAGAAGCCGATCTCAAAGATGCCATCTACGATCTCAACCGCGAAATTTACCAGCAAAACAAAATCGAAGAAGGCGAAGGCGGCATTCTGCAATCGATCAAAGACTTCTTCCTCGAAGACGATGACGACTATTACTACGACAATCGCCGCGACTACTACGATTCTTCTCGTCGAGATGACTATTGGAGCGGTGGACGCAGCGGCTATGCCCTAAATCCGTCGCGCGAACCTGAAATCTATCCCCGCCGAGACGATTATCGCGATCCGTACAGCGCAAATCCACCGCGCAACAATGCCGATTTCACCACTCCACCCCGTCGTAATCCTGACGCATATGGCAGTGGTTCTGATTATAATCCGCCACGCCGTAAACCAGATCCTTACAGCGGGTCTGACGATTACAACCCACCGCGTCGTAAACCAGATCCTTATGGCGGCTCCGACGATTACAATCCACCGCGCCGCAATCCAGATCCTTATAGCGATCGCACATCCACCCCGCCGCCGCGTCGTAACCCAGATCCTTACGGTAGCCCAAGCTCTGGCGATTCTGAGTATTACGATTATGGAACTCCGCCCCGACGCGAGAATTACGACAAACCAACGAATCCGCCGCGTCGTGATGATTACGAAGACGATTATTACAACGATCGTCAATCTCGTCGTGACGATACCCCGCGCAAACGTCCCAACCGCCCTGATTATCGCCAAGATAACTGGGACGATGAAGACGACTGGCTGTAAGAGAGAACTAGAGGAGAGCCAGACTGCTCTGATTTCTCAAAACAGTGTTACACTCTACTCCCTAAGCCGCTTTCCTAGCCGTTCTTTTCTATGCAAAGTTTCCGCAATTATTACGAGATTTTGGGCGTTAACAATAGCGCACCTGCTGAAGACATCAAACGTGCTTACCGTCGCTTAGCACGCCAGTATCACCCTGATCTCAATCCCGGAAACAAGACAGCAGAAGAGAAATTTAAAGCCCTCAGCGAAGCGTATGGTGTCCTTTCTGACCCTCAAAAGCGCGCCAAGTACGACGAGTTTGGCGGCTTCTGGAAACAGCGGGGTTTCCAAAACGGTCAAAAAGGACGGAGCAATGAATCTAGCTACAGCAAATGGAAAGATTTCCATGAATTCTTTGATGAAGTCTTGAGCCAGCGTACGCCAAACCCTGAACCGATGTTTGAGGAGATTCCCATTCAGCGACCTCCTCGTACGGCTTCTCCACCTCCCCGAAGAGAACCCGACCCATTCCGCCCGGGTACGGTGAAAGAAAGCTATACCGTTAAAAAACCAACTCCACGAGATGCAGAGGCGCGTTTGACAGTTCCGCTCGAAAAAGCCTATGCCGGAGGACGAGAGCGAATTCGACTCGAAGATGGTCGATCGTTAGAAGTCAACATGCCCAAACATATGGTGACCGGTCAAAAAATCCGCCTGCGTGACCAAGGCGTGAATGGCGGCGATCTGTATCTCAAAATCGAAGTGCTTCCCCATCCATTTTTCAAAATCGATGGCTCAGATATTAGTTGCCTTCTTCCCATTACGCCCAGTGAGGCGGTGTTAGGCGCACCTGTGGAAGTTCCAACCTTAGACGGACTGGTGAAAATGAATATTCCTCCAGGAGTCCGTTCTGGTCAAAAACTTCGTTTAGCCAATAAAGGATATCCAGATTTGAACGGCGATCGCGGTGATCAGATCGTTGAACTCACGATCGTCATTCCCAAAGAACTCAGCGATCAAGAACGCGAACTCTACGAAAAGCTCCGTCAAATCGAGCAATTCAATCCTCGAAAAAATCTTCCTGTATAACTCAAGAACTCCGAGTTTTTTGAAAAACTCGGAGTTCTCACCTTACAACAATCTTGTTCTACTCTTCTGGAATAACCCATTGCGGCGGCGCAGACATCCGCTCCATCGCTTTTTTCCGTACTGCCTCTTCCGCAATTTCCAACATCTTATCCAACGGAGTATCACTAATAAACTGACTCGCTTGCTGTGTATACTCGCGATTCGGACATTTATCTCCTAAAACGCAGCCGTTTTGGCACATCTCGGCACAATTAATTTCTGTACTTTCCGTCATAGTCTCTCCAGAGTCTTGTTATATGAGTTCTCCTAGGACACATCTAGCCCTTTGTTATTCTAACGAGCATCTGCAACCTCTTCCTCTAACTCCCCAGCTTAAATGCCTCGAGAAATAGGCTATACATTACCCCAATCTTTAGGGAATTTAGAACATCCGCAATCAACGATCGCCGATACCGTTCACTCCCGCCATAAGCAAGCCAGCTAATCACTTCTATCACGAGCACAATAACAGCGGCTGCAACAATATCCAACTCAGCCTGCTGCCCTGCAGTCGTTGAGATTGCGCTTCCCAGAAAAAATCCCAACAGCCAACTAATCAACAGCAGCGAAATCCGTCGCCAAGGATTTTGAAAGGTTTGATTTAGCTGTGCGGCGGTTGTATTGACGATCGTACTAAGTCGAGTATTCTGCATCGCATCTGCCCAAAATTTAGCGTGAAAGATATTAGACCGATCTCCGAATCAAGCGATCGACCTCGATTTCTACATCCAAAAAAGCCAATGGTCGAATCTTGCCTGCAATCAATTTTTGCTCGGATCGATAATCACCCTCGACTGGATCGCGGTAAACAATCAATTCCATCTGCTTCAAGTTCACCACCCAATACTCTCGAATTTCGGCTGCTGCATAGATTTTCCGCTTGGATTCCGTATCTTTATTCAAGCTTGAATTTGAGTATTCAATCACCCAAAAGATATTTTCTGGATAGGGATGGTGCTGAAAATAAATCTCTTCATCCGCATCTACGATCGCAATATCGGGTTCGGGTTCGGACGCACTTTCAGGAATTGTGATCGGCTTGCCTTCTCGAATAAAGGCGCGTTCTCCCAGCAGCTTTCTAATGTAGTTCGCTCCACTACTGCTCAAACTTGCATGAGGCAGTCCTTCAGGCGACATCGTGATTAATTCTCCATTCAACAACTCCACAGGCTGATCGTCGAAAATGCCTGCTTCTACGGCTTGATGATAGCGATCGAGCGTCCAGCGATAAGTAGTAACCGTCATCGAGATCAGTCTCCTGCCTTGACCTACTGCAATTTTACCGTCCAAACCCCGCAGATTCCCCACCTTCGACTTTCCCAACTTTCAAGGCTCACCGTAAACGCACGGAGGTACATCTAGATCTTGCAGGCATATTGGTTGAAGTTTTCAGCTTCAGTCGCATCCTAGGAGAAACACCAATGACGAGCAGCGCCGCATCCCCAGACCAACTTGAGAAGATTCGGCAGCAGTTTGAATTTGAACCTTATCCGCGCATCCCGATCGAAACTTCGCCCCAAGGCAATGCAAATCTGCTGTTTATTCACAATCTAATGACAGCATTCTATCGAAGAGATCGAACGATGATCGATCCCTCAACGGCTTGCATTTTAGATGCAGGATGTGGAAGTGGCAGTAAATGCCTGTCTCTAGCGTTAGCAAATCCAGGAGCAAAGATTGTTGGAGTCGATCTCTCTGAGAAATCGATCGAGCTTGCCCGGAAGCGCCTCGCGTATCACGGCATTGAGAACGCCGAATTTCATGTCCTCTCGATTGAGGAACTCCCCCAGCTTGGCATGGAATTTGATTACATCAACTGTGATGAAGTCCTCTACTTATTTCCCGATATTGCAGATGGACTCAGAGCAATGAAGTCTGTGCTGAAACCACGCGGCATCATTCGCAGCAATCTCCATAGCGAGCTTCAACGGTTTATGTACTTTCGAGCGCAAAAGCTATTTAAATTAATGGGGCTAATGGAAAACAACCCAGAAGATTTAGAGATTGAAATTGCACTCGAAACCCTAAAAGCTCTCAAACCAGAGGTTTCACTCAAGACAACGCTTCGCCATAACCCAGAGGGCGACGGGCGGAACGAATGGGTGTTAATGAATCTGCTTTTCCAAGAAGACAAGGGTTACACCATTCCAGACTTATTTGATGGATTGCAGCGCGCTGATCTCGGCTTCATTAGCATGGTGAACTGGCAGCAATGGAATTTGACCACTCTTTTTCAAGAACCAGATAATCTTCCCCCTTTCTTAGCTATGGGTTTGCCGGGATGCTCTATTGAACAACAACTTCATCTATATGAGCTTTTTCATGCAAGACATCGATTATTAGACTTCTGGTGTGGTCATTCCAATTCAACAACACCCAAACTTCCGATCGCAGAATGGGACATCACTCACTGGAAAGAATCGACCCTTCACCTTCACCCCCAACTCAAAACTTCAGAAGTTCGCGAAAGCTTAGAACAATGCATCGAGCAGCAAGCTCCATTTTTAATCACACGCTACCTGACTGCCTCAGTACCCGACGGAGAGAGCTTATTTATTGATGGTGCGATCGTTGCTGCATTACTACCACTTTGGGACAGCCCTCAGCCCTTTACAGCCGTGCTCGATCGCTATTTGAAAGTTAGACCCGTTCATCCTGTGACGCTAGAAGCAACTTCAGTAGAAACTGCAATTGAACAGCTGCAACAGATTATTCAGCAACTTGAATCCTATCTATACCTGCTATTGGACTCGCCCAATTGAAATAGAAGATCTTTTTGGCAGGTGATATGAAACTTGAAACTGTTGGGCAAGTTAGATTCAGGCGTTAGAAGTTCAAACAAACCGCACCTTAAAAGGAGAAACCTTTCTCATGAAATCCGAACTCAAAGCAAAATTCTTGACCCACTTGCTCTCCAAAAAGAAAGACGGTGGTTTCACCCTGATTGAATTGCTCGTTGTTATTATCATCATCGGCATTCTCTCGGCAATTGCACTTCCTTCTTTCTTGAACCAAGCAAACAAAGGTAAGCAATCCGAAGCTAAAACCTACGTTGGTACTCTGGTTCGGACTCAGCAAGCATTCTACTTGGAGAAGAGCGCATTTGCAACAGGTTTGACCCAACTGTCAAAGCCCATTGCTTCTCAAACTGAAAACTATGACTACGCAACTGGCGGTGGCACTACTACCACCAGCTTGAGCACTGGAACTTCCAGAAAAGATCCACTCCGCTCCTATGGTGGAACTGTGTTTGTAGAAACTGATGCTACCACCAGCGAAACTAACACGACCGCAGTACTCTGTGAAAGCGACGCGCCGACCAAAACCGCTTTGGCAGCCGCTACTAACACAACAACTTGTGCAGCTGGCTCTTCCGTCATCAAGTAATTTAGCTTAGCGCTGAAATTACTCAAATGCAAAGTGGGTAGATTCTCTCTATCCACTTTGCATTTTTTAGATCATGATCTGCCTGATTCCCCATCACTGTTAAATAGACTGAGAGACAACTTATGACAATCTTTATGCCCCCCGCTAGTTTGTCGCAAGATTGGCAGCAGCAAGCCAAGTTTTACATTGAGCAAGGCAGATTTGCTCAAGCCGCAGAGCTGTATGAGAAAGCGATAGAAATAGAGCCTGCTCAATATTCATACTACTGGCAATTAGGATTGCTGCTGCTGCTACAAGAGCAAGAGCAAGAAGCACAAACGATTTGGTTATTCGCACTATCAGAGATCGATGCAAACCAAATCGATGCAGCGATTGCAGAATTAAGTGAAATTTTACACCTTGAAGCGGAGCGACGTGTAGAGAAGCAAGAACAGACTACAGCTTGGGCAATTCGACAGCACTTACGAGAAATCTGCCCAACCAATATCACTAACCTACTAAGCCTTGTTTCACTCTCGATCGATCTCGAACTTCTCACCGATTCAACCTTTGAGGAAATTGGACTGATTCAGCAACTGACAGATCCGACAGAAGAAATTCCACTTCAATATCTTCTCAATGTCTTTCAGAAGTTGCTACAGACTGCCCCTGCTTCTCCATCACTGATCAAATTTGCTGAGGTTGCGACCGTTCTTTTGCAAGATACGATTGGTCTAGTCGATGCTATCTTATCGGGAATACTCCGATTTGGCTTTAGTCATCGTAATAGTAAATTCGCGATCGAACTTGCCGAATGCGCGTTAAAAATTAATCCCGATCACACTGAAATTCTAGGATTAGTTGCCTCTCTACATCAAATCGCAGGCAATTATGACAAAGGAATTGAGATTGCACGGCGGCGATACGAGCTTTCCCACACTCTCCCTGAACAGATCTACTCCAACAACTTGCTTCTGCGGGGATTTCTTGAAACAGGAGGGCGATGGCAAGAAGCTGTAGAAACCGCTCAGCATCACAGAGAATTACTTGCAGCCATTGTCAGACAGCAGCCAGAAAACCTCGGATCAACTTATCTAACACGATTGCTGAATTCAGGATACTATCTTGTCTACCTTCAGGATCAACCGAAACAGTGGCGAACTCTCGAAAATCAAGTTCTAGAATTTGCCCAGACAGAACTTCAACGTCACGCAACGGAAAACGGAAAGCAATACATCCATCACAAACGAGATCGAACAAACAAGCCTCTCAAAATTGGTTATCTCTCTCACTGCATGGCAACCCACTCAGTCGGATGGCTAGCCCGCTGGCTATTTCAACATCATGATCATAACCAGTTTGAAATCTATGGCTATTTTCTCGGCTATCGAGAAGTATATGATCCATTACAAACCTGGTATGTTGATGCCGTTGACCACGCGTATAAATTCAATGCAGGCGGTGCTGATACTCATCTAGAAATTGCTGATCAGATTTACCGTGATGAGATTGACATTCTCATCGATCTCGATAGCATCACTTTAGATATTAGCTGCCAAGTCTTATGTCTCAAGCCTGCTCCTATTCAAGTCACTTGGCTCGGTTGGGATGCGTCTGGGCTTCCAGCGATCGATTATTTCATTGCTGACCCCTATGTCCTCCCGAATGATGCACAGAGCTACTACAGTGAGAAAATCTGGCGCTTACCTCAAACCTATATTGCAGTCGATGGCTTTGAAGTCGATCCCCCGACTTTGCGCCGCGAAGATTTAGATATTCCTGAAGATGCAATTGTCTATCTCAGTGCTCAACGCGGCTATAAACGGCATCAAGATCATGCTAGAACTCAGTTACAGATCATCAAACAAGTACCAAACAGCTATTTCTTGATCAAAGGAATCGCTGATACGGCTTCAGTTCAAGACTTTTTCTATAAACTTGCTGAAGAAGAGGGTGTATCGCGAGACCAGCTTCGGTTCTTAGAAGGTGATCCGTCTTGCCAATCGCATCGGGCGAATTTGCAAATCGCGGATATTGTTCTTGATACGTTTCCCTACAACGGCGCAACGACAACTCTAGAAACGCTTTGGATGGGCATTCCAATCGTAACTCGTGTGGGTGAGCAATTTGCCGCTCGCAATAGCTACGGCATGATGATGAATGTTGGAGTCACTGAAGGCATCGCTTTTAGCGATCGCGAGTATATTGAATGGGGAATTCGCTTAGGCACAGATGCCGCTTTGAGACAAAGTGTCATCTCTAAGCTACATCAAGCGAAACGAACTGCTCCTTTGTGGAATGGTAAGCAGTTTGCCCGCGAAATGGAAGGCGCTTATCAAGCGATGTGGAGAACTTATCTAGAAAGCTAGTCTTTCTGGATGAACCACTGGCAACGGAGCATCCCGTTCTTTGTTTTCCCACCTGAAAAAACAAGATACCGCTTGTTTACGTGACGAAACCTTTCAAGATTAGAAGGCAACGCTCAAATTGATAGCATAACGATTTGAGCGTTGCCTTCAGCTAAACGAAGGCTTCCGTTTAAATTACTAATTTTGCGCATTGACACAAAACTATTTATAAACTCTGAACTTTTACAAAAGGCTTCAGTTCGGCAATCAGAGTTCTTGCCTCTTCCGTCTGCTCTAATCCTGAAATTTGCTCCAAGCTTTCAAGAATATCAGTTGCAAAGTTGTAGCCGCTGCCATGCTGCAAGGTTAAAGTTTTTAAAAGTTCCAATGAATAATCTACTAACTCAAGCGCATCCGCAATGCAAGCTAGCTTAAAAGCTTGTTCAGGAAATTGAAAGCTATCATCTGCATTTTGCTGAAGATCACGTAAATAGATTGCATCTCCCCAAAGCGGCTGTCCAGGGCGATTTACCGATTGAATCATCGATCGAGGACGACGAGCAACCGTGACATCAAATAGCGAAAATCCTTGTTCTCTAAGGTAGAGATCAACATCCGCGAACAGAGGTTGTCCAATGTACAAAGGCGCATACTCAATCTCAACCTGAATCGCTAAAACACTACTGCTTAAAAGATGCTTCGCTCCTTTAAGAACCTGAAGATCTGCTCCTTGAACATCAATTTGTAAAAAATCAATGCCACCGATTTCTTCTGAAGCACAGAACTCGTCCAGGCTCACAGTTTCTACTTGAGCCGTGCGATTCAATGCCATCACCGATAAACTTGCGAATTTTTTTAGAAAAGCCTCGTTTGGTGGATAAAGCGAACTACACATTGGATGCTGAGTAATATACAAAGTTGCCGCTTCAGATTTTTCAGCGATCGCAACTGGGAGATGGAACTCGTTCCAATCCGCATTTTTCGCTTCAAATTGCTGATTCGCAGCATCACAAGCATCTGGATCTGCATCAAACCCATAGATCGTTAATCCTGGGGCAAAAATCTGCCAAGCCTCACCATAATCATCTGCCATGGAAATTTTACGCGAACCAACATTGCAGATCGTCATATTAAGGCGCGCTAAGTGACCGCTTTCTTTCAGTTTCGGTAGAAAAAATGGCATGTTGAACTCCTTCCGTATTTGTATCAGCCTTTTCAAAAAAGTGATTCTACTGGCTGACTTAGCGATATAAAGAATTAGCGTTTAGCGATTTCTCACACTGAAACTGATTTACCGCGACATTCTTCGTTTTTATTAAAGCTTGCTTCCTCTAATTTGCACCACAAGTTTAAACAGAAGCAGAGAGACAATCGAAATAATGTGTAGGAGACCCATCGTATGGATTCGATTAAATTACATCTTGGCGGAAAAGAGGTTCATTCAGACTGGAAAATTTTTGATATCGAAGCTCGCCCAGAAGTTGATTTTATTGGAGACGCAGGCGATCTGAGCCAGTTTGCAGACAACTCGATCGAAGCAATTTATGCAAGCCACATCCTAGAGCATTTTCACCATAGCTTGAACAATGAATTGATTAGAACATTGACAGAATGGCATCGTGTGCTCAAACCCGGTGGACAACTGATGGTCAGTGTTCCGAACCTACAGATTCTTTGCTGGTTATATCTCAATCCAAATCTTTCTATCTACGATCGCCATCATCTGATGAGAATCATGTATGGTGGGCAGACCAATCCGTATGATATTCATCGAGCCGGATTTGATCCAGACACATTAGCAGCATTTCTACAAGAAGTCGGGTTTGTCGATTGTACTTGTGTTGAAGAGTTTGGCTTGTTCAATGACTGTAGTACGATACGTTTACTTGGCACTCTCATCAGTGTCAACATGATGGCAACGAAATCCGTTAAGCCAAATGAGCAGAGAGAAGCAATCTAAACTGTTTTGAAGCGATCTCACTACGTGAGATCGCTTCAAGCTTAACAACTACAAACTTGCTGTTTTCCCCGTTTCCGCTTGTGATTGTACCGGCTTCACATCGGTGTAACCCATCTCGCTTGCTAGCTCTCTCAATAGCGAGATCTGCTGCTCAAACTCAAACGATTCGAGTCGTCTCAACAAGTTTGTAATCTTGTCCGACGCAGAATACTCAGCAGGCATTCCCACAACAGATTCTCCCATCGCGACCGCCCACACATACCAAACTAATAGCTGATTATTCTCCTTTAGAGCACCATAAGCGCGCGAATATTCACTATCTGTACGATTAGCAATATCGCGCATCACTTGCAGTTGATCCTGATGGGACAAATTATAAAAATCTCCCAGCAGCATTGGTGCTAATTCAGGCTCAGCCGCTTGTGGAGCCGCAGGTGTAATCGAGTCACCCATCTTTTCATAAACGTAATAAAGCAACGCCAATTTATCATCCACTTGAAGCTGGTTAAAGTCTGAAATGGCGCTGGTAATTGCATCTCCTAAATACTCAGACGGATCAACGTTCTGACTTGCTGACTGAGGCATTCAATACTCTCCTATAGTAATTCGATCTACAACAAGAAGTATCAGGCTTTACGATTCCAAGTCTCCCCTCTAAAGACCGACTTTCAAGATCTGCCTTTCGATCGTTTAAGCGGTAGCCAAAATTGCGTAAGTTATCAGCATTGCAACTGCAATCCTGATAGGAGAATTTTTATGTCCGAACTCAATACAGAAAACCAAACACATGACGCTCAACTCGCAGCTGAAGAAGTTGCTAGCGGCGATCGTCCTGAGCCGAAAATTAATGTTTCTGCTGACTACGAAGCGGCTCAAGAATTTAGCACCAGCAGCATTGACGGCACTGAAGCAGGTAAAGAAGCTGCAGAAGAAGCAACTGCACCACAGTTTGAAGTTCATCGCCCCGAAGAAGTCGAAATCCCAACTTCAACGCTTGACTCAACAGGTGATCCAAACGATTTCAAAGACCTCGCAAAAGAAGTCAATCCGATGTCTGGAACCGCTGGAAACGTTGACGATGATCTCGTAAAGAAAGCGATCGAACTCGGCAAGCCCGGTGACAAATAGAGACTGCTAAAACAAATAGCGCTGGTTGTATTGAGGCAGATTTTCAGTCTCAACTGGAACAATCAGCGCCTTCAATTGCGATAAATTATGCTGACTAAATGCGATCGCAGTTTTCTCCCCCAAGTCAGCCCGTAAATCTAACGCCTGTTTCAGCAAATCATATCCGAGCGTCACTTGTTCTTGGCAAAACGCTAATGTTCCTAGCTGGTGTAGTGCCCAAGCTTCTGCCCCCTCATCTTCCAACGCCCAGGCAGCCTGTAATCCCAAGTTCAAGAGTTGCTCCCAGGCTCCCCAAAACTTCGCAATCGCAAACACCTTCTCCGTCGATTTCACCATTCTCAGCACTTCCGCCCATCGCTTCTGCTTCACATAGGCTTGCAAGGTTTCCCTCAGCAGTCTGCTCTCCGCAAAAATCGCTTCAGGTTCACGATCAGCACAAATCTGCGGTTGGCATAATCTCTCATCTATCCCGGAAACCTCGATCGCACAATCCGCCTGAAAAAATCTTCGTTTACTCGAAGCCACCACGAACAGACTTTCCGGCAAGATTTGATTGAGTTGTTCAAGCTCAGATCCCGTTAAAGTTGGATGATTCAGCAAAACTAGAACCTGTCGGTCACGCAATCCCGCCCGAATCTCTGCTCTAGAAGCCTTGACATCAGCAGGAACTCGATACAACTGCTCAAATATCCACTGCAACACATCTTCGAGCACATCGGCTTGCTCAACATACAAAACAACATGTTCCATCTCAAACTGATGTGCCAGAGATCGTAATAAAAACGATGACTCAGCGTTGGAGCATCCAAAAATCTCGATCGACTGATGCGCGTCTAATGCCCCTAAAACCTGTTGTACGATAGCGTCATCCTGTCCAAAACTTGCATACACTTCCATTGTTGGCAGAATTGGCTCAAACGATCTGAGCGCCATCTGCAATGGCAACAAAATGACACCATAATCTGAACCAATCAGCAACTCGCCTTGCTCAAGAACGAATCGAGCAACAACTTTGCCTGCCAATGCCATCTCAATTGTGCTGGAAAGGGCAGAACTGGACATCAGTCGCAATAGATTTCAAAGCAACAGCATACTAAGCGAATCGCGAGAACCACGTCAACACTGAGACAAAAAACTTAGTTCAGTGACGGCGTTTGTGTCGCAGCCATTTCAGGATCTTCACGTTCCGGCAAACGATTGACCCGTTCTAGGGTTGCCAAAAATTCATGCACATTTTCAAATTCACAGTATACCGAGGCATAGCGAATGCAAGCCGCCTCACTCATTGCCCGTAGCTGCTGCAGCACCAACTCACTAATCTCACGACTAAAGATCTCACGATTCGTTCGCTGCTGCAACATTCCCTCGATCGAACTGACTAACGTTTCAATTTGCACAGGTGAAATCGCAGTCCGTTCGCAAACTCGGAGCAGCGATCGCACTAACTTTTCTCGATCAAACGACTCGCGATTTCCGTTCTCCTTCACCACCACAAGCGGCGCAAACTCAACTCGCTCGTACGTCGTAAACCGATGATTACACTTCAAACATTCCCGCCGTCGTCGTACACTCTGACCACTTTCCGCAGAGCGCGACTCCAGCACCCGGTTTTCGAGATGATGACAAGCAGGACAACGCATAAATTTTGTCAATGGATGATCAGACACATCATACCGCTAGTGTAGCAAGTCTGATTATTTTTTTCAGATCCGCTACGGGCAGGGGGCAACTTTATTATTCGCGGATAGGACTCTTCACAATTCCTTTGTATTTCTGCTGATCACCAACACCACAAGCCCTGATCACGATCCCCATCTTTTGCGATTTAAATCACACGGATTATGAGCAAAGACGTTAGAAATTCCCTGATCGAGGGCAACTTTACTAAAGCGAACTGCGTTAGAACGTTCCCTGAACTGACGTAGTTCCAGCCCAATCGTAAAGTCTTTTACTGGGCGCACTCCATAGCAGGTTGGCAGCTGGCACATGAAATCTCGTGACATTCAAAAGCAGAAATTGCTCGTCGTCGATGATGAACCGGATAATCTCGATCTTCTCTACCGAACATTTTATCGAGAATTTAAAGTTTTGCGGGCAGAAAATGGTCCCACAGCACTTGATATTCTTGAGAAAGAAGGCGATGTCGCGGTGATCATTTCAGATCAACGAATGCCCATGATGAGTGGGACAGAGTTCCTGAGCCTCACTGCTACTAAGTATCCGGACATTATCCGGATTATTCTCACAGGCTATACCGATGTTGAAGATCTCGTCGAAGCCATCAACTCCGGCAAAGTCTTCAAATACGTCACGAAGCCCTGGAGCGATATGGAGCTGCGCGACGTTGTTAAAAGCGCGATCGATACGCATACCCTATTAAGAACCCGCACCGAAGAACTCCGGCGCACCCTTCAGCGTGAATCGCTACTCAATGCAGTCACTAGCACCATTCGGAGCGCATTGAGTTATGACGAAATTCTGCAAACGATCGTCGAGACCATTGGCAAAAATTTTGGTGTAAGTGGTGCGATCGTCTGTCCCTTTCAAGACGGCGAAATTCAGGAAAATAGCTTCACCTACTGGAATCATCCGGAACTGCCACAGCCCAATCTCGTCCCCACAATTTGGGAAACTTACGAAGTCGAAGTCATTCCAGATGTTCAAGTCTGCGATCGGATCGAGGAAGATCCCACTCGTCATGCAGCTTACGCAGACGCAGACATTCACTCAACTCTCATGGTTCCGCTGATCTGCCAACAGAAACTCATCGCCGTGCTCGCGCTGCATGAATCTGGAAAAAGCCGCATTTGGCAACCTGAAGAAGTCGATCTAATTCACGCGGTTGCCGATCAAGCCGCACTTGCACTCTCGCAAGCCCATGCATACGAGCAAGTTCGCGCTTTAGCCAAGCGAGAAGCCTTGATCAATACCATTACAACCGCTATTCGATCGAGCCTCGATCCCCAAGAAATCTTTGCCGCCATTACTCAACAACTGGGGCAAGGCTTACAAGTCGATGGTTGCGCGCTTTCACTGTGGAAAGAAGGCGACGAATTTGTGCAATGTGTGGGACTCCATGATTCAAGTTGGGAACACAAGACTCCCCCAGAATCTCACCTGCCGCAATCTTCGGTTCCTATTGAAGGCAATCCCGTTCTGAAGCAATTGATCGTCACGCAGCAGCCGATCGTTCTCAGCGATTTGAAGCAGCATCCACAATTCAATATTTCAGAATTTCGGACTCCTGCCCGGGCCTTGCTCGTTGTGCCCTTAATTGCAGATGGCAAAATTATCGGCAGTATTTCACTCCGCCAAAACCATCGCACCCGCAACTGGCAATCCTCTGAAATTCAGCTCGCTCAATCCGTTGCATCACAAGCCGCGATCGCAGTTCAACAATCTCGGCTCTACCAAACCACACGTCAGCAAGCCGAAAAACTCCTGCAACTCGACCAGCAAAAGACCGAGTTTTTCCAAAACATTTCGCACGAATTTCGCACTCCTTTGACTTTAATGGTCGGTCCACTGGAAAGCGCAGTCGCCACAGGTCAAGGACTGTCTGCCGAACAATCGGCGATCGCATTGCGAAACTCTCGCCGACTCCTGCGATTAGTCAATCAACTGCTCGATCTCCAGCGCTTAGATGCAGGACGGATGCAGCCGAAATTCCAGGCATGTGACTTAGTAGAATTTGTCAGCCAAATCGTAGACACGTTCCGTCCTTACTGCGAAAAGAAAGGGCTGAGCCTGATCACTCAATTAGAGCCTTGTGCTCCTGTGTATCTCGATTTAGAGAAGTTTGACAAAGTGCTGTACAACCTGCTCTCGAATGCGATGAAATTTACGCCCGCAGGACAGAGCATTAGTGTATCGCTAGAAATGATCGACGATCTCTGTCGCTTAAAAGTGCGCGATACCGGCATCGGTATTCGAGAAGACCAAATCCCCCATCTATTTGAGCGATTCCGTCAGGCTGAAGGTTCAGAAAACCGCAGCTTTGAAGGGACAGGTCTAGGATTAGCTCTCGTCAAAGAATTAGTCGAACTGCATAGCGGTCAGATCAACGTGGATTCGACCTATGGACAAGGCACGACATTCACGATCGACTTACACTCCGGTGCAGAGCATTTGCCTCCAGAGCAAGTCAGCCATGCTCAGCACGAACTTCAGGCAAATCGAGCAGCGGTCGAACTAGCGGATATTGAAGTCGAACTTCAAGAAGATTACGAACCTGAACCCATCCTTGAGGTCGGTGAAAACCATGCGAGAGTGCTCGTTGTGGATGATAATCCAGATCTACGCTCGTATGTCTCTGGCATTCTCAGGGGTCAAGGCTATACCGTTTTGACTGCCCGGAATGGTGCAGAAGGATTTGAACAGGTCAAGACCCATCGTCCATCGTTGATTGTGACTGATTTAATGATGCCGATTGTGTCAGGGCTAGACATGATTCGGATGATCCGTGCTCAAGACGATCTCAAAGGCACTCCCATCGTTTTGCTAACTGCCAAAGCGGATGAAGACACGCGACTTGAAGGAGTCGAACGCGGTGCAGATGCCTATTTGTCGAAGCCATTCAACGATCGAGAATTATTAGCGGAAGTACGAAATTTACTAGCACTCAAAGAAAACGAGCAGCGCGTCTCGCGCATCAATTCTTATCTGACAGATTCGGTCTTGAGTCGTTTCTTGCCGCAAACCTTAGTCAAACGGGCGGCTCAGGGTGAATTAACCCTCGATTTGCGTCCTGAACCTCGCATGATCACGGTTCTATTTAGCGATATTGTCGGTTTCACGCAACTCTCGAACACATTGCGATCGCGGCGAGTTGCAGAACTCCTGAATGAGTATCTGACCGCAATGACTCGCTGCGTGTTTAACAACGGCGGGACAGTCGATAAATTTATGGGCGATGCAATTTTGGCGATTTTTGGTGCGCCAGAAGAACTCACCCCTAATGAACAGGTTCGACGTGCGATCGCAACGGCTCGAGAAATGTACAGTATTCTGGACAATCTGAATAACCAGTGGATGGCACAAGGGATCGATCGCGTTCAGTTCCGCTGTGGAATTCACCAAGGAACGGCTGTGGTGGGAATGTTTGGCGGCGAAGAGCGATCGGATTATACGGCAATTGGTCCAAGTGTCAATATTGCAGCTCGACTGCAAGAAGCAGCGGCTCCGGGTGCGATTCTCATTTCCGCAGCAGTAGCAGATTACGTTGATGAAGATAACATCACCAAAGAAAGTCCGCTCAAGCTGAAGGGAGTAGATGAAACAGTTCTAACCTTCTCGGTCAGCCCTTACCCTGACGCAGTTCCGACACATCACTAAAATCGCCGGAAAAATGAGCCATGTTCGGAACTAATTCCTCCCGATTCCAGACGAAAAGCTAGGATATTAGGAGTGATCCCCGTGGCTCTTTGTGTGGGTAAGTGTTCAGCATGGCGTTTTCTCTTTCCAATTCTCGATCGCGATCGCAAGAGTCTCCGATGCTATGGCTTTCGGTTTTAGCAGGTTCGCTTGCGCTGCATCTTGTTTTGCTTTTAGTCGGACGCTGGTATCTGAGCCAATCCGCAGAAAGCCGTGCGGGGGGTGGTTCTCAAGCACCTCTCGATTTTATTGAAATCGATCCGAATGCACCCCCTTTGAAACGAGCGATCACACCTTCTACAACTGGCGCAGAAAATGGCACTGTTACGAAAGCTGCTCCTGACGCAGCAAATTCTGAGCAGTCTGGGTCATCTTCAATTCAGAATTTCACTCGTCAGACTGCGCCAACGCCAACACAACCCGAAAATTTACCCCAACCTGATCCAGTTCAATCAACACAGCTAGATCAGCGTCCTGCTGCTAATAATTCGTCCTTAAATTCACCCCGAGCGAATCGCAATCCTACAACACGCCCCAAGTCAAATTCTTCAAATCCCACATCTGGCTCCTCTAATCCTGAAACAAATCCAACTGCCCCTAACAACTCTCCTACGACCACAAGAAACGCTTCTGATCCAAACCCTCCAAACTCTTCAAATCCACAGCCTTCCAACCCAGCATTACCTGACAACAATCCTAAGCCTCCGTCTGATCCAGTCAGATCTAACAATCCTCTTCCTGCCCCTAATCCGGGAGACAATAGAAATGCGACTGGAGTAGAAGGTGCTATCTCTGGTGTGATATCAAATATTGAGCCTGATCGAAGTGAATTACAGGATGACAGTAAGAATAATGTTGTTACCTTTAGACAGTCACAGATTCCCCAAATCTCGCTAATACTAGAGCCTGAAATGAGAAGAGCGTTAAGCCCTGAGCTAGTTTTTACAGTCGCAGTCGAGATTCGCAATGTAGATGGTACAGTGCTGAATGCCAAGAATATGCCAGACAGTCCTGCTCTCGCAAAACTTCCACGGGAAGAAGCAGATGGTCTTGTTCTAGCGCTACTCACGTCTCCAGATCTTGTGAATCCGGACAAAGCAATTAGTCTATTTAATGTAGAGGTAAGACCCTCTGCTCCCGGTAAACCAACTACTGAAGGAACATCTAGAATAGTTACGCTTCGCATTGCAATTAATAATTAAAGCAGCAATACTTATCGCTACTTATCGCTTAGAGAAGAAAGGTGGCAATTTGCTCGCCATCTTTCTATCCCGAACAGCTACTCATTCTCTATTTTTGCTCTTCGAGTCCGTCTACGTCGCGGACGACCTGAATCTCTTTGGCTTAAAGCTAGGTAACGCTTCAATGTAGACGGACTGATCTCTATTCCTTGTTTTGCTAGGACTTCAGCAAGTTCTTCATAGCCATATCCTTTATCGAGTGAAGTCCGAAGATCGTCTTGTAAAAGTTCGATCGCTTGTCGGAGAGAAACTGTCGCTTCAGGTTTTTCGGGCAGTTCATCCAGTAAGGATGCCGCTTGATCAAGCATCGTTGTTTTTACTTTGACTGCCGCATTAGATTTTCTATCTACCATATGCGTCTCAAGATTATTACTTCGTTAATTCATTCATATTGTAAGGGCTGAGTTTCTGATTTATCGCTTAAATGTAACAAGTTCTGTTAATTATTTTGCGTATTGCTCAATCATTCAATGATGCTTCTAAGCTAATAGATACAAATGTGCGCAAATAATCACTCCGCAGAATGATGACAAAAAATTGCCCTAAACTTCAATCAAAGTTTAGGGCAGTATTCTTATTTGCAATTCAACAAGCGCAGTTCAGAAATTAATAGCTGACTAAGTGCAAAATATCGCGGACAACACTAAAACCTGCAATATCCCACAACAGATAAGCTAAAAATCCAATCATGGCAAGGCGACCATTCCAAAGTTCAGCTTGAGGATTCCAGCCAAATAGAAAGGCATTCCGGTCTTTGCCGTTGTACTCAGTAGCAACAGGCGGTAAATCAGTGCTATTTCGTGTTTGCATTGTAGTAGCTCCAAATTTCGTTTCTCTATACTTCTAAGATAAAGGCGCGATCGCAGTTTGCCTTACATCTATGGGTCGAAGCTAGTAGTCCGACCGATGATAGAGCTTTTCTAGAGCTACTCTGTACCTTGTGCTGACGCAGTAAGTTCTACACGCCTCGATTTGAACTGGGAAGTGCAGATTGCAAATTCTGAGTAGGAGCTTGAGCGTTGAGTTGACGCGCCTGCACTAATCGAACTCGTGCTGCTTCTAGTTGCCCACCTGGATCAACTGGAGTCCAGCCAGAATTGGTCTTCTGGCGTGCTTCATAATGCAGATGAGGTCCCGTAGAAAGCCCAGTACTTCCAACACGTCCAATCACAGTTCCAGCCTCAATCCGTTGACCTGGACGAACTAAGATTTGCGACATATGGGCGTAGAGCGTGTCTTGCGATCCGTTTGGCTGTTCCATCACCACAGCTAGCCCATAGCCCCCCATGCGATCGGCGGCTGTGACTCGTCCTGAATGCGAGGCAATAATCGGTGTTCCTTGACCTGCACCGAGATCGACTCCAGCATGGAAACGACGCACGCCTGTGACCGGATGCCGTCTCCATCCGAATCTAGAGGTGACAGAAACCGGGTCAGGCAGCGGATAAACCAGCTGGTCGCGCGACGTAGGCTTCGGTAAATTGCGATTGAATGCTTGGAGATCTTTCGCAGTGTTCATTTGATCCACAGAACTGCTAGTTCGATCGACAGAGCTGCCAATTTGATCAATATAGGATGAGTCAGAACTCTCTTTGGCAATGGGCTTAGCAGGGAGATTGTTCGCTGCGATCGCGCGCCGCTGAACTGGCAAAGACTTAACAACTTGTGGAACTCGAATCGTAATCGTTTGTTGTGAAGGTCCAGTAATCGATGGAACTCCTCTAAAGATGGCGGGTGGTTTTTGTGCAGTCACAGTTCGAGCAGGCGGAACTGGCTTGGCGACTGTTGACGGTTTTACAGGCGGAAGACTAACTGCGCGGTTTGCAGCTTCTAACGCATTGATATTATTCAGAATCTGCGATCGCACATCTGCCGAAATCGTCGGATTTTGTAGCAGCTTTCTTGCTTGTGCATACTGGCGCTGCGCTGCATAGTCATAAGCACGCGAAACAAGCTTATCTCTTTGTTGAGTTTGTGCTTGCGCTTGTTGAGCTTGTTTTGCAGCTCGATCTTTTGCCACGATATCGGCAAGACGTTGTTCTAAGAGCTGGCGCTGAAGATTTGAGGCGGTAGATTTTGGAAACACTTTTGGAACGGGAATGTCGATCGCAGATGCCGCAGAAGAATTCGCTTCAGGTTGGGCTGATGTAGAATTCAGCGCTGAATTCTGCTGTGAGAGCTGCGGTAGTCCTGAAGGGGCTTTCGCGCTAGGTTTGTCAACTGGTTTTGGAGTTGTTGGTTTTTTAACGGCTGTAGATGGGGTTTGGATCTGAGAAATTGCAGGTTGGGGGGCAAGTTGTCGTTTGAGGGGAACTGGAGGGAGTGGAATCGGGGAAGTCGCAACTTGAGGAGCAGCAGAATCCGCTTGAACAGAACCAGAATTTGATGGGGCAGGTTGCGGAATCTCAAGCGGTTTCGGTGAAGTTACCAACGCAGCAGGAACAACGATAGGTTCTGGAGTTGCTACTGCAGGAGCCACCTCTACAGGAGCAGCAGAGGCAGCTTTTGTTTGCGTCTGAGCAGGGGTCTCGATCGGTTGTGCCGGGGGCGCGACTTGCTTTGATTGTTGAGCAAGTAGCGTAGGGATGAGTTCTAACATACAGAAATCAGCCGATGGAGGGACATCCAGCTAGTACGCATTTCTGCGGAGGTTTCAGGAAAAAAAGAACAATTTCGATGAAGAATGCGTATTTCTTCACTTCGTCTTCATACGATCTTTGACAAAATTACGGAAATTCATCATATGAATTGAGTAACCTTTGTTATCGGCTGCAAACTTATTCAGTCGATCGACGATGAGAATTAATTTGGTTCACTGAGTCATAAACACGTACCGTAATTAGACGGAATACAGAAGTTATTCAAGTTTCAAAATTCATCATAGATCTCTGTCTGTAGCTAGAGCGATGTCTTCTAGAAAACCCATATATGTAGGATGGGTTCCCATCTATATCAACCACTTTTCTTTAAAAAGCCGCCTTTTAAGATCATGCTAACCAGTCACCACCGTATTCTTGTCGTAGACGATGTTGCAGATAATGTATTTCTGCTCCAGACTGTCTTGGAGTCTGAAGGATATACTGTTGAAACTGCTTTGAACGGCAAGAGTGCACTTGAGAAGATTAACGATACCGATCCTGATTTAGTTTTGCTAGACATTATGATGCCAGAGCTAAATGGGTATGAGGTGACGCAACGGGTTCGTCAAAATGAACGCTTTGCTGAATTGCCGATCGTGTTTTTGACAGCACACGATGAGTGTGAACAAATGCCGTATATAGAGATCGGTGCGAACGATTTAATTCGTAAGCCCGTTGACTTTGATGAGCTGTTAGATAAAGTTGCAAAATACACTCATGCTTATCCATCTTCAGCGCATTCCTACTCAAGTGTGAGTTAATCGAATCTCTGCAGGTTGATGAGCGATCGCACCAGCTTCTACAAGTTGAGCAACCGCACTTCCACCCCAGGTCACACCGATTGAAAGCCGGGTCAACCGGACATCAGCAAGCGTGTCTCCAATCATTAACGTCCTGTGAGGCTCAACTTCCAGAGATCGACAAGCGAGAGTCAGGAGGGCTGGATTCGGTTTACTGATTCCTACTTGCGCTCCGATGATCGTCTGGAAATAATTGGAGAGTTTGTAGTGATCTACAAACTCTTGAATATTGTCGGTACTATCGCTGGAAAGAACTCCAAGTTTGAGTGATGTGAGCGATTCTAGTAATTCCACAATGCCTTCAAACGGGGGAGTTAGCGGTGCTTTTCGTGGAAGCTGCTGATCGGCAAGTTGAAAGCTCGATTGGGCGATCGCTTTGGCTTCGATCCAGTCATAGCCAGTTTGAGCGATCAGAGCCGCGATCCCGATTTCATTTTCTTCGCGAGTTCCGACGGCAAGTAGTCCCGAGGGATTGAGATTATGTTGCTCGAATCCGAAGGTAGTCAGGATTGAAGGCTTGAGATTGGGAACGATCGCTGTAATACAATCTGCGCGTTTTTCACCGAGATACTGTAGAAATTGGTAAGAATTTGACAGAGTGCCATCTTTGTCAAAGAGAATGGCATCGATTCCATCAAACTGCACACCATTACAGAAAATTGTCGCCATAACTGTGCAATAAAAAAGAGGGATTTCTCCCTCTCTACAGGTTTCAATTCAACTGAAATTATTCGACATCTTCCGTCGCGTCAGGAATTTCCTCGACTTCTTCCAGTGCAACCGGAACTTCTTCAGCGACTGGGAGTTCCAGCGCAGCCGGAGCGCCTTGCTGTTGCTGCTTCATGTTCTCGCGATACTTCGCTGCCATTTCTTCAGCCTTGTCATACACGACTTGCGGGTTCTTCACCATATCGCCGGGTTCTGGCTCAAGCTGCTTGGTCGAAAGCGAAATCCGACCGCGCTCAGCGTCCAGATCAATGATCATCACTTTCACTTCATCATTGACGTTAAACACGCTATGCGGCGTATCAATGTGATCGTGAGAGATTTCGGAAATGTGCAGCAGACCGCTGACTCCACCGATATCGATGAATGCACCATACGGCTTGATGCCGCGTACCGTTCCGATGACGACTTCGCCCACTTCTAGGCGGTTCATCTTGCGTTCAACTAACGCACGACGATGGCTGAGAACCAGACGGTTGCGCTCTTCGTCCACTTCCAAGAACTTCAGGGGCAATTCTTCACCCACTAAATCTTCTTTGGGTTTGCGGGTGCTGATGTGAGATCCAGGAATAAATCCACGCAAGCCCTCAATCCGAACCAGCGCACCGCCTCGATTCGTGGCAAATACCAGCGATCGCACAGTCGCGTCTTCTGCTTGAAGTTGGCGAACCCGTTCCCATGCCCGCATATACTCTATGCGGCGGATCGAGAGGGTCAACTGCCCATCCTCATTTTCATCAGCCAAGATGAAAAACTCGCGAGTCTCGTTAGACTGTAAGACTTCTTCAGGAGCATCAATCCGGTTAATTGACATCTCCTGAATGGGAATATAAGCTGCCGTTTTCGCACCGATATCAATCAGAGCGCCTCTCGGCTCCAGACTGAATACGGTTCCTGCAACTACATCTCCAGGACTGAAGTGATAGTCATACTTATCCAGTAGAGCCGCAAAATCTTCGTGGGTAAAACCAACATCCATTGCTAAAGTGTTCTGATTGGTCATGCTAAACGTTTCCCAGTTGTCTCCGCTAAAATTTGCCTCCTCTCGATGCAACGCACATATCGAATGATGTGCAGCCTACACCTTCGACCAAGTTGCGACTTGATCGATTTAGACGCATTTACTAAGTGTACAGAAGCAACATCATAACTCAATTTGAGAACAACCGGATCGCTGTTTCTCAAGTTCTTGCCATCGATTTTTTGTGCGCTTTGGCAGTTGAAATCAGATTTTTTTCGCAAAATTCCCCGAAAAGGTATGGACAATTTCATACTACGCTTGTAGTATGTAAAAAGGAAATTTTTCATTGAGGAATATGATTCGTCCTACTTCGTTGCGCCACTGCCATGTCTCCAAACTGTGCCCACAGCTGTGGGGCAAATTGGGTGTGGCCATGCAACAGCCGTCAGGAGCGAATCCGGTCGCGACCTTGCTAGGACAAATCTTAGGCAATATCAGCGGCGGCTTGGGGACAGAGATTCTCCGGAGCGATCGCAGAGCTGAAATTTATATTAGCGACGAGAAATTTAATCTAGACCGAATCGACAGCGGGTGGCGTTGTAGTCGAACGCCAGTATGAGTTAGCACATCAGAGCTTTTCTGATTACCCCCGCTCAAGAGACTGAGACGGGGGTTTATTTTTTGCCAATTTCAAATGGAGCAACGCATGTTAAAGCTCACTTATACCGAATTTGGATTGCACTTGGAACGGGTGACGATTTCTCTGGAAACCTTAGTAGCTGGACGGGTAACTTTGGCGATGAGATTAGGTCAAACGCTGCATGTTGAGCCGAGCCGTGCGGCATTTTTGCTGTCAGTCCATGCACCAGGATTTGCAGAGTTAGAAAAAATGGTGCGCTTGGAACGGGCAGCAATGGTGTCGATCGTGCCCGTGGATGATGGGTTTGTGGAAGTGAGTGTTCAAGGAAGCTGGATCGCAGACACAGCAGACGCACATTCTGGAATGTTTGTAACTGCGTTAGGCGATCAAATCGAGTTCTTTGTCTACAAACTTTGGGAAGCGACTCAGTTGCAGGTTTCGCCATTAGTTTGACGAAATGGAGAGTGAAAGAACGAGGAGAAAACGGCTTTTCTCCTCGTTCCGCACTAGTTCCTGCGCAAAATCATCCAAATCGATAGCCAAATCCTCGCACTGTCATGATGTAGCGAGGTGAACTTGGATCAAGTTCTATTTTTTCTCGGAGCCATCGGATATGCACATCGACGGTTTTAGAATCTCCCAGATAGCTCATTCCCCAGATCTGCTCTAAGAGTTGTTCGCGAGAATAAACACGACGCGGATTGTTCATAAACAGTTCGAGCAACGAAAACTCTTTAGGAGAGAGATTAATTTCTCGCCCCTCGATCGTGACGCGATACTCCTGCAAATAGAGTGTGATTTCCCCATACTGCAAGGTGGGCTGTTCTTCAGGTTGAAGATGAGATCGTCGTCTTAGCAATGCCCGACAGCGTGCAATTAATTCGCGAATGCCAAAAGGCTTGGTCAGATAATCATCTGCCCCTACCTCTAAGCCAACGACAATATCAGTCTCGCTTCCTCTCGCGCTCAGAATCAGGATCGGAATCGTGTTGCCTTCCTGCCGTAACATTCGACAGATATCTAGCCCACTGATTCCAGGGAGCATCAAATCTAAAACGAGTAGGTCGATCGCTGATTCCTCAGTTTTTGGAGCGCGCATCAATTCCAGGGCTTGTAGCCCATTATTCGCCGTTACTACCCCATAGCCTTCTTGTGTGAGAGTAGGAGTCAGAGCTTCAAGAATGGCTTCATCATCATCGACGACTAAAATACGCGCTTGAGACAAACTGAAAGAGAATCCGGAGCCGGACGATCGCATAAATAACCAAGTAACATCGGTTCTGCTGCAATCGATCAGACGATACGATGCACTGAACCAATTCTTACAATAAGCAACTTTATGGCTTTACAAGGTTAAGCGCGATTTAAAACCAAATTAATTTCTATTTATTAGGTTTCTTCAGAGGTTTTTGGAATGAGCGGTTGAACGCGATCGCGCGATTTGGAAGAGTGCCGTGATTTTCTGAGTTTGGGGGGAAACCCACCGATGAGATCATGTAACAGAACATAGAAGCACGGAATGATAAACAAGGTTAAAAGTGTCGCCAATGACAACCCAGAAAAGACGACGATTCCTAACGGTTGTAGAAATTCTCCACCTTGCCCTAGTCCTAATGCTAAAGGAAACATCCCTAGCACGGTTGTAATCGTCGTCATCAGAATCGGTCTTAAGCGTTGAGGAGCAGCACGCAGGATTGCTGATCGTCGATCGATGCCTTCTCGCTCTCGAATTTGATTGGCAAGTTCCACCATGACGATCGCATTATTCACGACAATCCCAACCAGCAGTACTGCACCAACAATCACCGTTGCTCCGATCGCAGTCTGCGTAACAAACAATCCTAAAATCCCACCTGCTAGCGCTAGCGGAATCGTGAACATAATCACCAGCGGATCGATCAGCGAATTGTACTGAACCGCCATGACTACAAAGACCAGAAAAGCAGCTAACCCGCCTAATAACGGCAAAGCAGATTGAATCTGTTGATTACTTTCAGCAGCCGAACTTGGCAAGCGGCTGATTCCTTCAGGCATCTGAAATTGTTGCAGAATTTCGTCAACTTCTTTTAGAGCTGCCCCTAAGCTTGCCCCATCATTCAAAGTCCCCGCGATTTGATATACCTGTCGCTGATTGATGCGTTGAATTTGTCCGGGTGCTTGTCCGTTTTCGATCTGCGCTACATCGCTGAGTCGAACTAATTCATTGTTGTCAGTGAACAGAGGAATCTGCCCAATTTTAGAAGGTCGATCGATTAAGTTTTCATTCAGTTCGACTCGAACATCGACAAGCCGATTCCCCCGTTGGATTTGAGTTGGAGTTGTTCCTTCGATCGCAGTTTGAATCGTTTCTCCGATATCCTGTGTATTGAGTCCGAGAGCGGCGGCACGTTCGCGATCGCGGCGAATTTGGATTTCAGGTTGACGCTCATCCGTATCCGGGCGATACCGGGCGAGTTTTGCTTGAGAAAGCCTGCCAACTAGCTGTCGCCCTGTCTGTTCTAGTAATTCAGTGTTCTCACCTTGCAGAATGACATCTACTTCGGCACCTCGAACTGGAGAATTATTCAAAATCAAGCCCCGCACTTGCCCAGGACTAATTCGCAGCAAGATATCTACCAAATTGAGTTTGCGAAACTCCTGGTTCATCTTTTCTGCAAACTTTTCAACGTTCGTGTTCTGCTTCAGCGTAATGTTACTGGAAGCTCGGAGTGGATTTTCACTGGTATTACTTCCAAATAGAAAACCTCCCACTGTCGTAAACACGTATTCCGTCTCAGGTTGATTGAGCAGCAATTCATCGACTGCTTTCATGACTCTGCGGCTCGTTTCGAGCGGAGTACCAGGAGGAAATTGAGCAAAAATATTTGCTTGTCCCGTATTGATGCGAGGCAGGATCTCTTGGGGAATGCGACTGACTGCAAATAAACTACTGCCACCAAAGATCAGAAAGGCAAATCCAATGACTAAAAAGCGATTGCGTAGGACTCGATCAAGCAATCGCCCATATCCTGCAGTTGCTGCTTCAAATCTTCGGTTGAATTCTCGAAGCAGCCAAAATCGCCCAACTCCGCTGGAGTAACGAATTGCTAGCAACCGCGAAGTTGCCATGGGGACAACTGTAACCGCAACTAAAATCGATGCGGCAACCGAGAAGCTAATCGTCAAGATCAATTCATTGAACAATAGCGCAATGAATCCACCAATCAGCAGAAACGGTAACACCGCAACCAAGTTTGTACTCGTTGAAGCAACTAAAGCTGATTCGACAGATTGCCCACCTGCGATCGATTGCTCAATGATTTCTTCTTTCCCTAAATGACTGCGAGAACTCGTGCCAAAACCAGCTCCTAAATTATCAGAGATTGTTTCTAACATGACGATCGAGTTATCCACGACAATTCCCACCCCAAGCGCTAGACCGCCCAAGCTGAAAACGTTTAAGGATAATCCAAACAATCGCATTAAGATAATTGCAGCCAAACTTGCCAGCGGAATCGACAACACGATGATCAAGGTCTGCCGCAATGAGCCAAGAAATAGTAATACTGCAACGGCTGCTAATGCTGCCCCGATCAAGCCTGAACTGGTCACATTGGAAATTGAATTTTGAATAAAAATAGATTCATCTAAAGTTGGTAAAAGTTGAGCATCTTGAGGAATGACATTTGACTGCCGTAATTCTTCAATTCTCTTTTTCACACCTTCGACCACTTGAATCGTATTGGCATCCGGTTGTTTCTGGATACTCACTTTCACAGCATCTTTGCCATTCAACACTGTAAAAACTCGTTGCTGCTGCGTTCCATCAATTATCTCTGCAAAGTCTCTCAGATAAACCCGTTGGGATGTGCCTGGAGCTTGTGTTGGCGCTTGCGCGTCAGTTGTAACAGGCTGAGAATCATTGACTTCAAAGGATAGATTGCGAATCTCTTGAGCATTGGCAAATCGACCGATCGTTCGAGTCAACGGCTCGGATCGATTACCTAAAATCCGTCCTCCTGAAATATCGCGATTCGTCTGCTCTAACTCATCTAAAACATCATTTAATCCAATTCCTAAAGCTTGCAGCCGATTGAGATCAACAATCACGCGTACTTCTTCTTCGACACCCCCCGAGACATCAACGGCTGCAACCCCCTGTACGACTCCTAATTCTCGCGCTAGTTCTTCATCCGCAAAAATCCGCAACTGAGAAGACTGAATTGAGTCAGAAGTCAGTGCTAATTCATAAACCGGAAGCTGAGAAGGATCGACTTTGAAAAGCCTGGGTTCTTCGATCGTATCGGGTAAGTTCCCTCGTGCCCGGTTAAATGAAGCCGTAGCATCATTTAAAGCCTGATCAATGTTGCCTCCCGGCTGAAAAAACAAATCCAAACTCACTTGCCCTTCACGAGTTTGAGAATAGATTTGAACCACACCCTCTGTTGTTGAGAGCGCTTCCTCTAGAGGTCTTGTCACTTCATCGACTGCAACATCAGGCGAAATGCCAGGAGCATTCACTCGCACACCAATTCTGGGATAGGTAATCGAGGGTAAAAGATCAACTTGAATCGAATTCAAAAAGAACACACCAATGACCACAACACACAACGTCAGCATCAATGTGCCAATGTGTTGCCGAATTGAAAGACCGCTAATACTAAAACTACTACGTTGAGGAAGGTGCTGCATGGACATGAATTCTATTCTCGTGATAAAAAGCTCAATCGTACTGGTGCGCCTGCTTTCAACTCGCCACTACTGCGAACAACAAAAGATTCACCCGGCTTTAATCCAGAGAGAACCTCAACCTGCCCATCTGCACGCTCGCCCAGTTGCACCTCTCTAGGGCTTACACTGGCTTGTTCCCCCGATCGAGTCACAACATAGATCGTCGCAGTCTTGGGTTGAGACTGATTTTGCCGATTCTGCTGCGGTTTTGTTCCAATCTGAGTTGCAGTTTCAGGCACAACAATTCTCTGACCTTGCTGCTGCTGAAAATTCACTCGCGCGAGCAATCCGCTGCTAATCTGCCCTGTCGTATTTGGAATCGTGACTTCAACCGGAATCAATCGAGCGCGGGACTGGGTTACAGGCGCAATGCGGGTGACTCTCCCATTCAAAGTCTGATTTGGGAGTGCATCTAATCGCACCTGGGCTGCTTGTCCCACTCGAATCTGAGCGAGTTCCAATTCCGAAACCTGAACTTCGACTTTCACTTGACTAAAATCGCCCAATCTCACGACCTCGACTCCGGCTTGCGCTAAATTTCCGGGTTCAGTCGGACGTGCCAAAACAGATCCGGTCACCGGAGAAGTTAATACACTGTAAGATTGCCGCTCCCGCTCTTGCTCGACCACAGCTTGCTGAGCCGTAATCCGTCTCGCCGATGCCGCAACTGCCTGCTGGCGAGTCCCTACCTGTTTCTCTGCCGATCGCAAGGCTTGCTCGGCTGTGCCAACCCGAGTTCTTGCTGTTTCTGCCGTCTGCTCTGAGACTGCACCTTGTCGGAAGAGTTGGGCTTGCCGTTGATAATCCGATCGCGCTTGTGCTAACTCTAATCGCGCACGTTCCACTTGAGTTCGAGCCTCTTCAACATCCACTTGTAAGCTCGCAACCTCTGACTCTCTGGCTGCAACTTCTGCCTCTGCTTGGGCAACGGCTGAGTTCGCGATCGAGCCGTCTAATCTGGCAATGACTTGTCCCGCCTGCACGGCATCCCCAACATCAACGGTAATATCTGTAATTCGCCCTTCAGCTTGGGCGCGCAGAGAGACTTCTCTCGCAGGTCGAGTCGTTCCCGTATAAGTCTGTTCAGAGTTCATTGTGCCAACTTCGGCGATCGCAGCATCGACTGCAACTGCACCGCCTCGATTTTGTTGAACATTCGGCTGCTGCTGAGCATCCCCTGGTGGGATCAAGTTGCAGCTACTTAGTGCTAGCACTCCGGCAAGTCCGACATAGCTCAGAGTCAGGCGAGCAGGGAGCGGAAGTCTCATAGGTCTGAAAGATAAAAAAGCATGTTTACAATTTTTAATGATTTACACCCTAAATAAATCTTTCTAAAGGCTGAACTTGATGACTCGCCTTAGGGGTACGCAAATTCGCTTTCTTCCAAAAGAGTGACGAATTCTAAAGGAGGATTGCAAGAATCGAGGAGGTGTGGGCAAAACCTGTAAAACAATTTGATTTTAGGAAGAGAACCATGGCTGATTCACTGAGAACAATCGATGTTGATACGACGATCGCAGCCTTGCAGCAGGGTTTAACTGCGATCCCTGTTGAGCAAGCGATCGCAGTCATCGAAAGCTGGCAGCAACAACTTCAAGGCACAGACTTAGCAGAAGACTTAGGGGATCTCAAACAAGCGTTAACCGAGGGCGATACGTCTACGATCGCTCAAATCCTGAGTGATTTAGGCGAGGATACTTCGGAAGC
>VFQU01000330.1_pt1 | contig 45409 bp, 33 predicted proteins | sample 3512311 | NCBI WGS metagenome assembly VFQU01 (sample SAMN10412377, study PRJNA504923) | tailings metagenome | isolation source: Relicate 3 Philex TSF3 active mining site | place: Philippines: Tuba, Benguet | collected 2017-08-29 | reverse complement strand
TTAGGTCTGGCATCCACTCTCTTTTACGCTTTGCTCGATCGAGTTATGCAGCGCACTTGATCACAAATCCATCACTTTTCCTAAGCTTCTGTCATCTATGGCTTTTGAAGTATGAGACTAAAAATCAGAAGTAATTTCATAATCATGCATCTCTAATCAAACAAGCTTAGCCAGGTTATTACGATCGTTCTGCTGTGTGTTTTCCCCGGAACGATGGTCGTTTGGCCCTAAAGTGATCGATGAGAAGCATAGGGGCACACTTCGCTTATCAGTCTAAATCAGAACAAGACATAGACTCAATTATCTAAATTCCGATTGATCAATCTACGTATTTTACTTAAGCATTTTACGGAAGCAAAACTGTGAGGAGAGTGACCATGTTGAGCCGCGTTACATTATTGAGTTCCTTCGCTATTACTGCGATCAGTCTAATTGCTGTACCACCAGCAAAAGCAACTCCGATCGCTGAGATATCACAAGTAACTTCAGTATCACAGCTTTCTGATGTGCAGCCCACGGATTGGGCATTTCAGGCATTACAGTCTCTAGTCGAGCGCTATGGCTGTATTGCAGGCTATCCCGATCGTACCTTTCGAGGCAGTCGGGCGCTGACTCGTTACGAATTTGCTGCCGGGTTAAATGCTTGTCTCGATCGCGTCAATGAGCTGATTTCGGCTGCAACGGCTGATTTGGTCAAAAAAGAAGATCTCGCCATGCTGCAAAAGCTCCAAGAGCAATTTGGTGCAGAGTTAGACAGCTTACGAGGTCGAGTTGATGCATTGGAAGCTCGAACTAGCCAGCTTGAGAAACAGCAATTTTCGACAACAACTAAGCTAACGGGTGAATCGATCATTGCACTGACGAATGTGTTCGGCGGGTCGGATCTCAACGGTCAAACAGTTGATCGCAACCCCACTCTCTCGCATCGCACGCGATTGAACTTTGACACAAGCTTCACGGGGAAAGACTTGCTCAGAGTTCGCTTACAAGCTTCTAATGTAAGTGCCATCTCGAATTTGACAGGAACACCCGAAGGAGAGCTTTCTTTTGCACCTGGATTTCAAGAGCAAGAGGGTAGCGAGATCGAACTCAATGCACTGTCTTACCAGTTTCCTGTGAGCGATCGCACAACGGTATTCGTTTCTGCCAATGATGGAGAATCAGAAGAATTTGCAGAATCGATCAATCCCTTCTTTGATGGGGATGGTGGTCGTGGTTCGATCTCTCAGTTTGGCACTCGCAACCCGATCTATTATTTGCTAGAAGGAACCGGAGCCGGAATCACTCACAAACTCAATGATACGCTCGAATTGAGCGTTGGTTATTTGGCGAGTGACGCAGATACGCCTACGGGGGGAAATGGATTGTTTGATGGGGCTTATGGAGCGATCGCACAATTGACGATCGAACCTTCTGAAGCTTGGGCATTTGGGATAACTTACATTCATGCCTACAATACCGACTACACCACAGAAGGCAGCGCTGGCAGTTTGAACGCAAATCTTTTCACTGCAACCGGAAGACCGACTGTGACGAATTCGTTTGGACTTCAAGCTTCTTTTAGACCTAGTACAAGCTTTATTGTGAATGGATGGGTTGGGTATACAGGTGCGAGAGTCCTAGAGCTAGGCGATGCAAATATTTGGAACTGGGCAGTTACGCTAGGGTTTCCAGATTTGGGCAAGAAAGGCAATTTTGCAGGTTTGGTCATTGGCATGGAGCCGAAGCTGACCCGGATTGATTCTGCAATTACAGCCGCAACTGGAGTCGAACGAGATCGTAATACTTCTCTGCATCTTGAAGCCTTCTATCAGCATCAAATCACTGACCATTTAGCAATTACACCCGGTCTGATTTGGCTAACGGCACCCAATCACGATCAGCGCAATCAAGATTTGATCATCGGCACCATTCGGACAACTTTCACGTTTTAGCCTTTTGCGTTCGGCACGAGAAGAGGCACAACGAGGTTAGAGTCAGCCCCTGAAACTATTTAAATTCTAGGGCTGGCTACCGCCAAACGCCCGGACGTAGAGCAAGATAGAAACGTAGACCCAATTATCAGCGTTGTCAAGTTGGATAAAGGGGCAGTTTTTACCCTCTCCCTTTCGGTTTATTAACTGATGGGCTGGCGTACTGGAAGCTGAATCACAAATTCAGTGCCTTGTCCCAGAGTCGAGTGGCAATCCAGTTTACCGTGATGCTTTTCAGCCACAATTTGATGGCTGATCGAGAGTCCGAGTCCTGTGCCTTTGCCGATCGCTTTTGTCGTGAAGAAAGGCTCAAAAAGCTTCGCGCGAATGTCTTCGGGGATGCCACTGCCGTTATCCGAGATCGTAATGTTGGCTTGCCCTTCATAGACAGAGGTACGAATCGTGATGACTGGAGCCGAGTGAGCGCTTGCTTCTAGCGCGTCGATCGCGTTACCGAGTAAGTTCATAAATACCTGATTCAGTTGGCTCGGATAGCATTCTACTAGACAGGGCTGCTGATAGTCTCTAACAATCTGAATGGCAGGAAGGTGAGAGCCTGCTTTCAGGCGATGCTGCAAAATTACAAGCGTACTCTCAATGCCTTCATGGATATCCACTGTGGTGAGCGCGGTTGTATCTAAACGAGAGAAGTTTCTGAGCGATAGAGCGAGATCGTGAATGCGATCGCTTCCCAGTTTCATGGAAGCAATGAGTTTGAGCAAATCCTCTTTTACATAAGCGACATCTATCTCTTCTATCCATGCTTGAATTCTAGGATCAGGCTCTGGATAGCATTCTTGGTACAGATCAATGAGTGCGGTTAGGTCTCGCACATAGGCTTGAGCAGGCTCTAGATTCGCGGCAATGAAGTTGATTGGATTGTTCAGCTCGTGAGCAACTCCAGCCACAAGTTGACCCAAGGTAGACATCTTTTCGCTCTGTACCAACTGAAGCTGAGCTTGTTGCAGGTTTTCTAATGTTTGAGAAAGTTCGCGCGTTTGTCGTGCTAGGTTCTTTTGGGCGTTGCTCAGTTGTAGATGAACTTGAATGCGAGCCAAAACTTCTTCATGTTGAATCGGTTTCGTCAGGTAATCTACTGCGCCTAAACGCAGTCCTCTCACTTTATCCACTGTGTCAGAAAGAGCCGTCATGAAAATCACAGGAATATCGAGAGTTGCAGAATTTGCTTTGAGACGCTGGCAGGTTTCAAAGCCATCTATTCCTGGCATCATCACATCGAGCAGAATCAGATCAGGACGAAAAGACTGGAGACGTTGCAATGCCGCATCTCCGCTTTTGGCAATCGCAACTCGGTAGCCAATCTCGCTGAGCACATCGAACAAAACTTGAATATTCGTCGGATTATCATCTACGACTAAGATGGTTCCGATTGGACTCGTTTCAACAGACATCAGACAACTCCTAACATCGAGCAATAAAAGGTACACATCATCGAATCGCGAGAATTTCGTTAGAGATAAGGATCAAGCAGATTTAGAATTGCCTCATCATCAAAAGCTTGGCTCAGATCTAAGAGTTTGTTTGCAAAGAGCGTATATTGCGGATCGAGTTGTTTGAGACGGGCTGCTTCTTTCTGAATGTCTGCCATAAAACCATCTTGGGCAGCCTGATAAAGACGCTGCAGTTCCGATGCAGGAGGAACAACCCAGCTAGGCGGATCTACAACTGTAACTGAAGTTGCCTCTTTCTCTTCAGGGGTTTCATAGATCCATTGCACAGATAGATATCGTTCTAATTCACCCAGCAATCCAGTAAATTCGATCGGTTTTGGGAAAAATCCATTACAGCCTGCCTCGCTTGCGGCTTGGACATCAACTTCAGATAAGCTAGCAGGTGAGGCAATGATCGGAGTATCTGCAAAATCAGGGAGTTGACGGAGGCGACGAGTCATCTCTATCCCAGTCATTTCTGCCATGATCATATCGGTAATGATCAGGTCGGGGCGAATCTTTAAGGCAAGATTGAGTCCAATTTGACCATTCTCCGCTTCTATAACGTTGAAGCCCAAAGGTGTTAGCATTTCTGCAATGATGGTGCGATTTTCCGCCCGATCTTCAACGACTAGAATTTTACGACGCTCTCCTTGGTAACCAATCACATTTCGCTGCGTTGGAGATTCAGCCAGCCAGTCATTTGCCGCAGGAATATGAACTTCAAACCAAAAGCTACTTCCTTTGCCGAGAGTACTTCTGACTTGAATTGTACTTCCCATCATTTCAACAATTTGCTGACTGATTGCGAGTCCTAAACCTGTTCCTTCATGATTGCGATCGCGCTTTCCTGCTTGCTCAAACGGCAGAAAAATTGATTTCAGTTTCTCGGGCGCAATGCCGAGACCAGAGTCTGTAATCTGGAAACGGATGCGGTGGATTTTAGCAGTGGATTGATAGTTAGGGGGTTGAGAAGTGACAGGCAAGACACTCACGGTAAAGCTGACCTTGCCAAAGTCCGTAAATTTGACAGCATTGCTGAGTAAATTGAGCAAGACTTGGCGCAGGCGTTTGTCATCTGCATGGAGCGCTACAGGCAAATTTTCATCGGGCTGGTAGTCGAAAATTACTCCTTTTTGCTCGGCTTTGATCCGGCAGATATCGACTGTTGTACTCAAGAAGTTCGCAAAATGAAAGTCTTGAGGGTAGAGATCCATCTTTTGAGCTTCTAGTTTAGACAGATCGAGAATGTCATTGATCAAAGTCAGCAGATGAGAGCCACACTGATGAATGACACCTAAGCCTTTGTGCTGCTTCTCTGTTGTAGTAGGATCGCGCTGGAGAATTTGAGCATAACCTAGAATCCCATTGAGCGGAGTTCGCAATTCGTGATTCATATTCGCGAGAAATTCGCTCTTGATACGGTTTGCTGCTTCGGCAGATTCTTTCGCGACTTGGAGATCAGTAAGATTCTGCTGTAAGGTGGCTTGAGCTTGACTGAGATTCTCAGCCATTTGATTAAAAGCTTGGGCGACTTGCTCAATTTCATCATTGCTGCGAATGGTTAGTTGATAAGCTAAGTTTCCTGCTCCAATCTCTGCAGCTCCTTGCTGAAGGTGTTTAAGCGATCGAATCGTGGGGCGTAAAATCCGCCAAAACATGCCAAAAACCATCAAAATCAGCAGTAAAATCGTGACATAAGAGAAGAGAGTACTGATCCGTCGGACTTGCTCTAACTCTTGTTGAGCTTGCTCGGCTTGCTGCTCGGCTTGCTGCTCCAGTCTTTCTAAGAAGAAGTTAATATCGCGCCCGAAGCCGTTGATTGCTCGAAAATCATGCCGGAGATCAGTGAGCGTTGCTTGAGACGCTTGAGACGCTTCTTGCCGAATTGCTTCAATTAAGTTTTCTTCGAGTTCTTCAAAAATTGCCGAACGCTGGTAGATCGCTTGAACATCTGCCGTGGGAGATAAAGATTTTAGTTCTTCTAGCAGGACATCGAGATCGACATCTTCTTCGCTTTCTTTTTCCAAATCGAGATTGCGAAATAAGACATGGTCTTTAATCATCAGGATCTCGCCAGAAAGCTGATTTTGTACTCGTGTCGTCAGTTCAATTCGCCGTTTGGCTTGTGTGTATTTTTCGAGCGTAGTAGATTCGATATAGTTGCGCCAGAGCGTACTCCCTCCAGAAATCAGCGTGATTGCACCGACTAACGCCACCGAGATCCCTACAAATTTGGTCGCAATTCTCATCGGTTATGGCTCCTTTGTCAGATTGAGTTCCTGCCGCAGGTCTTGAACGGCTTCATAGTCTTCTGCTTCGACCAGGGTATAACCTATTGTTTCAGCCCCCATCAGGTCTTGAATGCCTTCAGGAGTCGTAAGAAATGCCTCTTTCAGCTTCTCGACTAGCTCAGGGGGAAGAGTTTCAGAAATCAACACAGGCGAATGCGGAAATGGATCAGACTGCCAAATGATTCTGACTGGTTGTGCGGATAGTTTACCCTGCTGCTTCCATCGAGTGTAAGTTGCTAAGTTTGTCGCGATCGCATCTGCTTCTTCGCCTAACATGGCAGCAGTCCGATCATGCGTGTCTCCAAAAATCACGGCTGCAAAATCGCGTTCTGGTTGAATGCCTAGTTCTCTCAATGCAGCTAGAGGCTTGAGATATCCTGATGTCGAGGAGCGATTCACAAACGCAACTCGTTTGTTCTTAAGATCGGCGAGAGTTTTGATTGAGCTTTTTGCAGGGACTAAGATACAAGCACGATACCAAGGGCGCAGGGTATATCGATCAATCGGTGCCACCAGTGGCTTAACTTTTGCCCCTCGCTCTAGTGCTTCAAAGTAGGATGCTCCCCCCATATAAGCTGCATTCACTTGCCCTGCCACGAGTACATTGATGCTATCTTCGTAGTCTTTGGCAACCATGAAATCAACAGGCTGACCCAGCACTTTTTCTAGATGAGCTTTAAGAGGGGGGATCATACGCTTTTGCTCAGACCGATCTTGAGCCGGCTGCACGATGATTTTTAGAGCGACTGGCTCTGAGGATTGGGGTGAGGCAACTCGTGAATTAGATGGCGTGATCTTGCTACAGCTTGTTAAGGTCAACGCGATCGCGATCCAGAAAAATCTGCGGAGTTGACAGCTAGATATTTGTAAAAAGCCACGCTCTAAAGGGCTGGAGTTCGTGCAAGATGTAGATAAGTTCTGCGTGAGACAGGGTTTAGAGTTCATTGCCGGAGCCTAGAGAGACACTTCAAAGCGCAATTGATCCAAAAATGATTTGGCAAAACTGCACGCGGTATGCAACCTGCCCTTCAAAAAATCAAGTTAATACAGACGATTTCTAGAAGAACACGTTCTCTAGCGTTCCCAAGCAGCAAGAATTTGAGATTATTGATCAGAAATTTCTACGGCTACCATTTTTTTGGACGTGCCTCGCTCTGTATCGACCCTTTTGGATCACTCGATACTCATGCTTTGTGTTGGGCACAGGGTTTCCCACTGAATGCTCAAATATTCCCCTGCATTCTTCGCAAATCCACCTAGAAGCCCGATCGCAACTTTTGGGCATACCGAGAAAGTCGCGATCGTTTCATTTGCCCCATGAACATCCTCATGCTCTCGACCACGTTCCCCTATCCCCCCACCAAAGGCGGAACTCAGGTGCGAACTTTCCATTTACTGAGATATCTCCATCACTTTCATTCCGTCACGGTTCTCACTCAACGAAGTGCTGATGTGAGCGATGCGGACATTGCAGCACTGCGAGAACATGTCAGTGAATTAGTTGTTTTTGACAAACCTACCGATCGCTCAAATAAACTGCAACGATTCGCGAATTTTCTCATGGAAGGCACGCCGCCTAGTGTGCGATCGAACTATTCCCCTGCGATGCAAGCCTGGATTGATCAACACATTGATAAGTTTGATGTCATCACCTGCGAACACAGCGTCAACGAAGCTTACATCCGTCCTGAATTTCGGCATAAAGCAGTCGTCAATGTGCACAGTTCAGTCTATGGTTCTTGTCGCAATCAATTGCAAACCGGGACTTCTGAGCATGAACTGCGCGATCGCATCAATCTACCCTTGCTCAAACGCTATGAGAAACGCTTTTGCAGCAAATTCTCACACATTGTCGTTACGACCGAAGACGATCGCACCCAGCTTCAAAGTTTTCATCCAAACGCTGCAATCCGTGTCATTCCGAATGGCGTTAATTTTACCGAATTTCCTTATCGCACAGCCGATCCAGGCGGACATCACCTGATCTTTATTGGTGCGATGGATAACTTAGCCAATATTGATGCAGCAAAATATCTCACGTTGGAAATCCTGCCGCAAGTACAAGCAAAATATCCAGATACCACCTTGTCTCTGGTTGGCGCACGACCAACTTCAGAAGTTTTGCAACTGCAAGATCGAGCATTTGTCACTGGACGGGTCGAATCGATCGCTGAACATTTACACTGTGCAACAGTCTGTGTGATTCCGATGCGAACCGGATACGGAATCAAAAATAAAACATTAGAAGCAATGGCAGCCGGAACACCAATCGTATCAAGTGATCGAGGGCTAGAAGGATTGCAGTTTAGCCATCCAATGCGCGCATTACACGCCAATACGACCCCTGAATATGTCACCGCAATTTCCCGGTTATTTGACGATGCAGCGTTACGATCGCAACTTTCAGAAAATGCACGATCGCTCATTGAAACCGAGTACACCTGGGAACGCGCCGGACATCAATATTTACAAGTCTTAGAGGAGATTCTAAACAGATCAAAAGATTCTGGGCTTACGGGGTGATTTTGACCCAAAATTCTATTTCAGGGCAGATCAGACCTAAGGCAAGAATCTTTAGAGCATCCTCTTAGAAAGGAAATCGCGCGCAAACTCAGAGACGCATATACCATTCAAAGAAGGGCAGTTTTTTACAACGCATCAGTTTTAAGAAGCTATGAAAAAAATCGGGGCAGTTCCTTGGAAATCGGTCGGCTCATTTTTAGCGATCGCCAGCGCAGCAGGATGCGTTGTCACCAGCATTTGGCTGAGTACAGAATTCATCATGGATCCAAAATCGGTTGCATGGATGAATCGCTATTTGCCCGATGATGCGCAAATCCCCATCAGCGCGTGGGACGATCCAAAATCTCTAAAAGAGGTTCAAGCCGATCTGCGAAAAGCGGGATTATATGCAGGCGAGGTCGTTCGAGTCGAAACTGTCAAGCAAGGCAAACCAAAACAAATCGATATACTCATGCCTGTTTTTCGACCACAAGCGGATCAAGACGATCGCTTAGTCGAACTTCGGGCTTACCGCCTTGTCAAAAATTCCACTGCCCGCAAGCCAGAAGCACTACAATTCGTCAATCAAATCGAAGTGCGCGAGATGCGAGAAGATTTTGTCACCGAGCCACTGGTGCGCGCACGGGCGATGAATCCTAGTTCCGATCGCGAATTGCCGTTTACCAACGTGCAGCGCCTTGAGGATCGTGCCCCCCAGAACGGCATTTGGCTGAATGTCAATGGCAAACTTCAACAGGGGGATAGCTCGATCGCATATGGTCAAGTTATCTACTACAACCCGATAACCACGGCAATGAGCGCGATGCTGTCTTGGACAAGCCCGGATGGCGAACTCCCCACTTGGCAAGCTGTCCCGAAGGGGCGACCCGCCGAATTTGTGGTGAATCAAACGGTAGGATTGGAACCCGATTTTCAGGTGTATCAACTGAGATCAGTCAAACGTAAAAATATCCCCTTTCAACTCCAGCCAATTTCGCTCAGCCAACCTGCGATCGCCAATGGAGCGTTCACCGATGCACTCTTTCTTGCACGCAGCGGATTGTGGTCAAATGCCTCGGAATACTTGAAATCGGTCAAACGTCGAGTCGGGTCAGCCTGGACTCCTGCGGCTCAAGCTCAGATGGATTTGATCGATCGACATGCGAAAATTACCAAAACTCAAGCCGATCAACCTTGGGCAAATGTCAGCCAGCAAATCCTAGCAAACTTGCTGGATGGACGCTGGGAAAGAGCCGCTCAGGTGATGGAAAAATCCTCGATCGATCATCCTGAAGTGCTAGATGTGCTCAAATACGATCCCGGACGCGTTCAAAAGCGAATTAATGCAGCGCTTCAATTTAATCCGTCGCGATCCGAAGTACAGATGTGGGGCGCACTGAGAATGGCAACTCAGCAGGGCAAACCCAATGCGATCGCGTGGCTGAAAAATCAACCCCTCGATTCGAGCGCCCGCCGTGCCCAAACCCTCAAGATGATCAACCAACTGGACGCGATGACGTTCGGCAACCTCATGCCCGCCGATGAACCAGCTAAAACTTCTCAAAACAAGAAAATATAGATGAGAATATTCTCAAGTTTTAGTAGCATCTGATAAGTTTTACAAGCTGTCATCGTCCTAAATAAAAGCTTAAATTTAATCACATCGATCGTAATCTTGTTGACAATGAGATTTATTATCAGAAAGTTACTGATGTGGTGTGAGATTTAGCTCCATGACAAAATCTTTATTCGTTCATTCCCTGGTGGTTGCGGCAAGCTTAGGCATTGCAACGAGTGCAACGGCTGCTGAAGTGGCAGAATTGACTGCTCAAGAACCTTTCAATCAAGTCACTTCGGTTTCCCAACTTTCCGACGTGCGCCCGACAGATTGGGCATTCCAAGCTTTGCAATCCTTAGTCGAACGCTACGGCTGTATTGCAGGCTATCCCGATCGTACCTATCGCGGCAATCGGGCTTTAACGCGGTATGAATTTGCAGCGGGACTGAATGCTTGTCTCGATCGTGTGAACGAACTGATCGCAGCAGCAACCGCTGATCTCGTGAAAAAAGAAGATTTAGCCACGTTACAAAAGCTGCAAGAAGAATTTGCAGCAGAACTGGCAACCTTGCGCGGACGCGTCGATTCGCTCGAAGCTCGAACTTCCACGCTGGAGAAACAGCAATTCTCAACGACCACGAAACTCAATGCAGAAGTGGTGCTTGGCATTACTGGAGTCGCAGCAGGGCGCGATTTTATTCGCAGAGAATTCGATCCAGTCACGGGAACAAGTAATGAAGTTGTCGATCGCGTGTCTCGCAATACGATCGTCGGCAATCGGGTTCGTCTCAACTTCGATACCAGCTTTACTGGGCGCGACATCTTGAGAACTCGCCTCCAAGCTGCGAATCTTTCTGCTCTGCCCGCAGGCATCAACGGCAACACCCTGACCAATGAAGGCGCACTGCGCTTTGCAGGTGGAGAAAACAACGAACTGGGAGTCGATGCTCTGAACTATACGTTTCCCCTCGGTGAAAAGACCACCGTTGTCATCGAAGCGAATGCAGGTGCGATCGATGACTTTACCGATACGCTCAATCCGTATCTGGATGGAGATGGGGGATCAGGCGCACTCAGCCACTTTGGGACTCGGAACTCGATCTACTATCTAGGGAATGGAGCGGCTGGAACTGGGGTTGGAGTCCGCCACAAATTTAGCGATGCTCTAGAACTAAGCTTGGGCTATCTTGCGGGTGAACCTAGTTCTCCTGCTCCTGGAAATGGTCTATTTAATGGCTCCTATGGCGCGCTAGCACAATTGACCTTCCGCCCCAGTGAGCGATTAGGAATTGGACTCACTTACATTCATGCTTACAATGTTGACTTCTCTGGCAATGGCGCAGTCGGCAGTACCCGCGCAAACTTCCGATCGCTTGCTGAGAATGGTTTCCTTGCCGATGAAGTTCCAACATCTGCGAATGCGTACGGAATTTCAGCTTCTTTCCAAATTACGCCGCAGGTTGTTTTCAATGGGTCTGTCGGCTATACGAATGCTCAATCGTTGCAGCCTGGAAATCGAGGCGATTTGGACATTTGGAACTGGTCAGCCGGGCTTGCATTCCCAGATTTTCTCAAGAAGGGAAGCTTGGCTGGCATCATCGTAGGTATGGAGCCGAGAGTGTCGAGTAGCAGCGGCACATTTGGACAAGCAATCGGACGTGATCGCAATACCTCTCTGCACATCGAAGGCTTCTATCAGTATCAACTCACTGACAACATTGCGATCACGCCTGGGATCATCTGGTTAACAGCTCCAAACCATGACAATCGCAATGATGACATTGTGATTGGAACGATTAGAACGACTTTCACGTTCTAAGGCGAGACTGCTCTCTCTGATAGGGAGATGGGGAGATAGGGAGCAATCTGAATCTAGGTTCTCCCCACTCCCCACTCCGCAAAATGATAACTAAGTAGGGAGATGCAATTAATTGAAAGATCGTCGCTCTCGTTTGCGTCTCGCCCTGAACTGGAAGTTCGGGCTAACCGTGCGAACTGGGTTGAAACCCACTGAAGAAGGCGTTTTCATGGGCTGTTAGTCCCAGAGCGGACTTCGCACCGTTAGCCCCGAATTCATTCCGGGGCGGGTGAACAACGAAGCGAGAAAACTTGCCGAACTGATTATTAATTACGCCCATCTACTTAGGTTCTACGCCAAGCCTATATTTGCCACCAAAATCGCTCTCCCAACGATCGATTCTCCAACCGTCGATTCAATTCACGCGCCGTCGCCATTCCCGCCTGAAAAGCATTCTCAACCCGATTTCCCCCACACCAATCTCCCGTAAACATTAACGGTTGCTCGGTATCTGCAACCAGAAACGACTCCGGCAACGGTTGGATCGGAAAAGCATACCGCCACCGATGCACCTGCAACACTTCAGGACTCGTTAACCATGGCAACCCGACCTCAGACGCTCGTTCTAGCAGCCTTTCCCCGACTTGCTGAAGATCCATATCCTCTAAGTGTCGAGTTGCAAATGCGGCATTACTCTGAACCACAACCGTCGGCTGTACCGGATGCAACTGCTTCGTACTATCCAATCCAATCCATCCCAACTCCGAATCAGCACAAACCAACGCTTTCCAAGGCAATTGCTCAACTTCGCTCTGTCGCTCTGTGGGATAAACCGCGATCGCACTAATACAGGGCGAATACTCAACCTGATTTAACTTGTCCCATTCATACAACTGTGCCGCCTGTGGAGCCGGGATTGCGATCACCACGACCTGAGCCGAAATTGTTTCGCCTGATTCGCAGTGCAATTGCCAACCTGGTTTGATCTCGGTCACGCGATGATTCAGCTTTAACGTTAAACCAGCCGAGAGAAACTTCGCGATCGCCGAAATTCCCGTTGGCGAAACATAACAAGCTGCTTGAGATTCAGGAGCGCGGATCTGCCCGTCTACCCATTCGTGAATTCGATCTGTCCAAACTCGGCTAACTTGACGATCGACTAACTGATCCAATAAATCCTGAAACTCGTCCGACTTCGGCTTGAGATAACACACGCCATGATCGGCATGAGTTCCGTGGAGACGGCGCGTTGCCATGCGTCCGCCCAAACCCCGCGATTTATCCAGCACGACAACCTTATACCCGGCTTGGTGCAACATTTGAGCACAAGTGAGACCGGACATGCCTGCACCGACGATCGCAATTTCAAATTGAGAATCTAACATATTGATGAAACCGTAAATTCCGAAGTACCGTCTTGCTTAGGTAGAATGAATCTTGACGCTGCATCGGGAGGAAAGTAACCAGTGGATGAGTTTAGAGCCGCATTGGAATTAGCAACAGATGATGAACTGCGCGAACTGACTGAAATCTTGTTTCGTCCCAAATTCAATCCTCTCGATTATGTCAATGCCCCCGATCCAATCGATCTGCAAAGCCTATGTCGAGAAGACTGGCTTGATGCGATCGACGATCGTTTCCGCTTTCTCGCTGCCGATGGCATCACGGTCTTGCGCCGCAAAACTGGGCAAGTGAGCTATCGCCAAGTACTCATCCAGGTCTGCCGATATTTGAAATTGCCTTATTCAGCCTCAATGTCTACGACAGACTTAGAAGCAGAAGTTTTTCTCAGTTTATTAAACCGAGCTTGGAAGCAATTGCCTGCATCAGAACAAACGGCTTTGACGAACCGTATTCAGAATACTTTATCGAAAACTGATTTTGTTGCAGATTTGCCGCTGTCTCTACAAAAGAATCCGATGTCACTCGTGGTTAAAGGTGGCAGCGCTTTAGCGGTGAATACTGTTCTTCAGCCGCTCCTACTGCAACATATCGCCCGCCAGTTTGCGCTGCATTTTGCCCGCTATCAGGTGGCACAACAAGCGATCACCCAAGGCGGAATTGCTGCGGCAACTCAGATTCAAACTCAGGTTTCGATGCAGCTAGCTCGACGCGGAATGACAATGGCATCAGCGCGATATACAGCATCTCGTGCAGCATTTGCCTTTGTCGGATCAGCGCTTTGGGCTTGGTTTTTAGCGGATTTGGGATGGAGAGCGATCGCGACGAATTACGGACGAGTCATCCCAACAATTTTTGCGCTGGCTCAGATTCGCTTAACGCGATCGGAATGTTTTGAACCAATTTAGTTTAGAGATGAAAGCACTTCAGCCTCACCCCGATCCGAATTTCCAACGCCATTGGAATGTCGTGCAAATCGGATTATTTCTGCTGCCCTTTAGTGCTTTTTTGGGCGGCACTTCGATTTTGATGGTTGCGATCGCAATCTGGGTGCGAAAATTTTCGAGCTTGAGTCGTGAACCTGTCAATCGAGGCTTTGCGATTTTAGGGCTGGTGATGATTGCAGCCGCTTGGTTTGCAGACGATCGCGCAAATGCTTTTCTTGGATTGTTCAATTTTTTGCCGTTCTTTTTCACGTTTGCAGCACTGGCTGATCTGATTCGATCGCCAAAACAACTCACGCAAATTGCTTGGATTTGGGTAATCACTTCTATCCCTGTCACTGTGATCGGGATTTTGCAACTGCTCAATTTCGGTGGTATGCCTTCGCTGCTGTGGGGGTTAATTTCTTGGAAAGTTTTCGCCGGGGGTAATCCTGTTGGGCGAATGGCATCGGTATTTGAATATGCGACGATTTTGGCAAATTACTATGCGATCGTCTTTATTCTCAGTTTGGGATTATGGCTAAAAGAGCGCAGAAAACTCCTAATCGGAATTGTTTTACTCAACGCAATCGGACTCATTCTCACCAATTCTCGTAATGTTTGGGCGATCGCAGTTTTAGCCTGTCTAGCCTTTGCCCTGTATCAAGGCTGGAAAACTATCGTTGCCGCTGTGGGAGCGATCACAGGAATTATCCTAGGAGCCGCGTTTGCTCCAGACTCGATCGCACTGCCCTTACGCAAAATTGTGCCAAGATTTTTCTGGGCAAGACTCAACGATCAAATGTACAGCGATCGACCTGTGAATCAACTGCGATCGACGCAGTGGAAATTTGCCTGGAACATGACCGAGCAGCGACCGCTAACAGGTTGGGGCTTGAGAAGCTTTGCTCGTCTCTACACTGAACAGATGCAGCTTTGGATAGGACATCCGCATAATTTATTTCTCATGCTCTCTTCTGAATCCGGTTTACCTGCTGCTGTAATGTTGTATGGACTCGTCGGTTGGATCATGGCACAGGGTATTTGGATTTGGAAAGCACTCTCCCCGACAAACCGCCCGATCTATTTCACGTTCTGGATTGCCTTTTTAGCCTGCACCTTGTTCAGTTTCTTAGATATCGCCCTGTTCGATGCGCGGATTAATTTGATGGGATGGGTGTTGCTTGCGGCGATTTGGAAGATGGAAGAGAGTGGAGAGTGGGGAGTAAGATTGCGAGGGTCTTAAACCTGCCTACTCCCTACCCCCTACTCCCCACTTTTTCTACTCCTGCTGCGCCCTCACCTGTGACATCAACATCTCCAACTGTTTCTTCTCGTTCTTCAGTTCTTCTTCCAACTCCTGAATCTGCTCGCGTCTCGCCTCAAGCTCGATCGCTCGTCTCGCCAACTCCTGGCTTTCCAGCGTCAAAGACTGCCGCCACTGTTCTGCCCGCTCTGTCTCCTGCTGCAAAAATGCAGGCGTAATTCCATACGTTAGATAGCGCTGAACCAACTCCAGCACCCAATCTTTCGCTTCGCGAATATCTAAAATCTGATTGCTACTCGAAATCTCAACCAAAACTAGCAAGCCATCCGCATACGTATTGGCTTCAGCCGAAAGAACCGTTTCTTCTTCCGGGAGCCTCGTCCAAACATGCTCAGACTTTTGAGCAGCCAATAAGCGCAATCCTGCCTTGCCTAGATAGCCTTTTTTTTGAACTTGCGCCAAGTGCAGCATTAATTTACTCTCGATATCATCTCAAAGGGAACGATGCAAGTCAGGGGTGTCTACAAGACGCTGGAGATGCTGCCTGGGCTGATTCGACAACATACTACGCTGTATCCCCGTTTCATCGCCCGTAGGTGCACTGACCTGATAAGTACCGTTATTGAACTGCCTCCGTTATAACCCGGGTGCTTCCACTATCTGTACCTAACATGACAGTATAACTTTTCCGTTTTCTCTGGCGATGCTCATTCTCCCTGCCTCATCGAATTAAAAAAAAAGACGCTGGATTTCAGCGTCTCTTGTTGAAAAATTAAGAATTGATAAATTTATAGGCGATCGAGCTTCGACTTGAGAATTTCTGCCTGCTTTTCTGCTTCGGCTAATGCATCGCGATTTGATTGCACAACTTCAGGCGGTGCTTTATCCACAAATTTCGGGTTACTCAAGCGTGCTCTCAAAGATTGGATCTCAGCATCAACCTTCTTCAAATCCCGCTCAATCTTAGCTTTCATCGCCTCAAAATCGACCAGTCCAGCCAGAGGGATCGAGATTTTCACAGTTCCAGTAACCCCGACGATCGTTTGAACATCATCTGTTTCGACATTATCCGATGCTTCCGAGATCTGCGGTTCCTCAACGGGTGCAACTGCAACGATTGGCGCAGGTTCTCCAATCACTTCACGAGTAAAGGTTTGCACTTGCTTGAAGAAAACTTGGCGATCGTCTTTGTTCCAGAGTCGCGCTTTGGTAAACCAGATCGTATAGATAATCCCAACCACTTCAAGGAATGGTGCGAGCAATGGAATTTCGTGAATTCCACTGGTGACTGTCGCAGCAATCTTAATGGCGAAAATAATCGAGCCAATCAGCAACAGCGATAACAAGACGTTCTGATTCTTAGCAATGAAGGAGCCAACGATGTCGAGAGCCATGACTAAAACTGGAGCATCGTCCGCGATCGCACTCGCTTTCGGTGCAGATACGGTTCTAGCAGGCTGATCTGCCGTACTCGTAATCGACAAGGTTTCAACTCTTGCCAAGTCTTTGATATAAGACTGTCCTGCAATCAGGGTTTGCTTTTCTTGCGGATCTTCGGTTTGCATCGCAACCGTGATTCTCGCTCCTGGCTTAATTTCCGCTCCGGCTCTCAAGTTCCGAATCGTGCGAATCGAGTTGATAATCAGGTCAAACTGCCGCTCTAAGTTGGCATCGATCGCACTTACGTCTGGGTTCGGATAAGGTTGGAGCGCCAACGATTCTGTTTCAGGCGCTTGAGTCAGCGTGTGCCAAATCTCTTCGGTAATGTGTGGCATAAACGGATGTAAGAGTTTCAGCGTTCCTTCCAACACATACGCCAGAGTTTGCTGAGCCGCCAAACGCGAAGTTGTCGGCTCTCCTTGTAAGCGCGATTTTACAAGCTCGATATATTGGTCGCAAAAATCGCCCCAAATGAACTCATAAAGGCTCTTTGCAGTTTCTCCAAACCCATAGCGATCGAGCGCTGTTCGGACATCTTGAGCCACTTGATGAAATCGCGACAAAATCCAGCGATCGCTCAACTCCAACTGATCCGGCGCACCCAATTGAGCGGGAGTCTTCCCGTCCAAGTTGAGCATGACGAACCGCGACGCATTCCAAAGTTTGTTGGTGAAATTGCGCGAGGCTTCAACTGTTTCGGATTCATCGGTTTTGCGATCGTATGCGATGCGAATGTCTTGCCCTGCACCCGTCACTTCTCGAATCAGGGTATATCTCAGCGCATCCGTGCCATATTTATCGATCAAGATTAGAGGATCGATGCCGTTGTTGGCAGATTTCGACATCTTTTTATTGTTCTCATCCCGGACTAATCCGTGAATGTAGACATCCTTAAACGGCATTTGTCCGGTGAAATGTCCTGCCATCATCGTCATCCGGGCGACCCAGAAAAAGATAATGTCGAAGCCTGTCACCAGCGTGGCAGTGGGATAGTAGCGCTTGTAATCCTCGGCATCGGTATCCGACCAGCCCAACGTCGAAAAAGGCCACAATCCAGAAGAAAACCAAGTATCCAACACATCCGGATCTTGCTCAATCTGAACCGATTCGCCAAACTGCTCGATCGCTTTCTGTTGCGCTTCGGCTTGCGATCGCGCCACGATAAACGGCGTGTAGTCGGTGATCTCGCCATTGGTTTCACTCACCGCATACCAGGCTGGAATCTGATGCCCCCACCACAACTGCCGCGAGATACACCAATCTTTCAAACTCACCAACCAATCGCGATACACTTTCGTCCAGCGATCGGGCACGAATTTCGGAGAAGTCTGATCATCTAAAAACGATAACGCTCGACTCGCCAGCGGTTCAATTTTGACAAACCACTGCGTTGACAGTAACGGTTCAACCGGGACTTTTCCGCGATCGCTGTACGGAACCGTGTGCTTATAAGGCTCAATTTTCTCTAAACAGCCTTCTTCTTCCAAGCGTTTGACAACATTTTTACGAGCAACGAAGCGATCCTGCCCCTGGAATTCTCCAGCGTTCTCATTCATCGTGCCGTCTTTGTTCATCACATTGATTGACGGCAATTTGTGACGCTGACCCATCTCGAAATCGTTTGGATCGTGAGCAGGTGTCACTTTTACGCAACCTGTTCCGAAACTTGGATCAACGTGATCATCTCCGATAATTGGGATTTCGCGATACACCAGCGGCAAGATCAGCGTTTTACCGATCAGATGTTTATAGCGATCGTCATTCGGATTCACCGCAACGGCTGTATCGCCCAACATCGTTTCCGGTCGAGTCGTTGCCACAACTAAAAAACCGTCTCCATCCACGATCGGATATTTGAAGTACCAGAGATTCCCGTCTACTTCTTTATTTTCAACTTCGAGATCCGACACAGCAGACTGACTGGACGGACACCAGTTGACTAAATAATTACCGCGATAAATCAAGCCTTCGTCGTGCAGCTTCACGAAGGCATCTAACACTGCAGCTGAAAGTCCTTCATCCATCGTGAAGCGTTCACGCGACCAATCGACGGACACCCCTAAGCGTCGAAGTTGATTCACGATCGTGCCGCCGGATTCAGCTTTCCATTTCCAGGCACGTTCTAAAAACTGCTCGCGCCCTAAATCATTGCGCGTCTTACCTTCTTCTTTTAATTGCCGCTCCAGAATCGTTTGAACCGCAATACTCGCGTGATCGGTTCCAGGTAGCCACAGCGTATTCTTACCGAGCATCCGCTGATATCGAATTAACACATCGATCAGCGAACTCTCAAAGGCGTGACCCATATGTAAGCTACCCGTGACATTTGGTGGCGGAATCACGACACAATACGGCTCGCCAGGTTGACTCGGATCAGCCTTAAAGACCTGATTTTCCTCCCAGAACTTTTGCCATTTCGCTTCGGTGGTGCTTGCGTTGTATTGAGTTGGGAGAGAGGCAATCATGAGAAGTTTTAAAAAATCGGGGACATTTAGCCATCATAAACGCTTCTCAGCGTGAGCAGGCGTTAAAAATGGGCACTCCTTTTCAGAAGCGCCCATCGATTCAGATTGAATGAAATCTCTAGTCGATGAAGCCCATGAGCGTCGAAGGATCGTCAACATCGTTTGTGAAAATCGGTCGATCGCCCGGCAGTTTCTCAGCGTGCATCAAGCCGGATGCGCTTGCCATCACGGGACGATCGCCCGCTAGGGTCAATGCCGAGACAGAATGGAAATCGCTGTAAAAAATTGGACGATTGCCAGGCAGCATTTCAGCGACTTTCAAATTGCTTGCCAGAATGGGGCGACCATTCAAAATCGTGCCGAATACTGCAAGATGGCTTGCTTCGATCGGGCGTTCACCGGACGAAGTAATGGTGCCAACAATTTCGATATCACTGGGCATGACGGGACGATTCCAAATCGAGAGACTGGGAACATCGCTACGAATTTCAATCGCGCTACCATTTCCTTCAGCGGGAGTTGCTGTTGCTTCGATCACGTCTGCGTTACTCATAGGAGGTTCCTCCGGGATTGATTCTTTTGGAGTTGATTCTGTGGATGCTTCTTGAAAATCGCTGTCTAAAGCGGTTTCTGAAATGGGGTCAGTTGGTTCGCTGACTTCGGGTTGTTCACTGACGATGGGCGGTTCGTTAACTTCTAGCGATTCGCCAACGTCTGGACTTGGAGATTCTGAAGTCGCTTCTGGGGTCTCAGCCGGAGCAGGAGCCGAACTCTCAGGAGTTTCTGTGACCTTCGCGGCAGTGCGTCGATTACTGGTCCTGCGAGTACTGGTTTGAGTTCTGCGGCTGGTTGCCATCGCGCCATAACCTCAATATTGTTTACAGAATTACACTGTGCCAACCACCGGAAGAGTTTACCCAGGGCGCAGTATGTAAATTAGAAAATTACGATTCTTAGGAGATCATTATAAATTAAAGCGTTGCTTCAGATTGCATCAGATTCCGAAGCAGAACTTATCAAACCGATTAGTCGATCGCAACTCATTGCCGCGTTTCAGCTTCCCTTCGATCCGGATCAAGACTCAAGCACGAACTTTTCAAGATGCTTTGACCAAAACTGATTCGCTACGCGAGTTGAGTCGATTCAGACCGAACGCGATCATCCAAAACCTTTATGACGAAATTTCTGACAAAAAAGGGACGCATTTCGCGCCCCATCATCATCATTTCAAATGGTTCTAGACATTTGCAGGCACTTTTGTTGCACCAGCTTGATTGGTCAGACGCTCGTACGTTGCACGCATCTTCAGACCCGTCAACACCTGGAACAAGCCTGTTCCATTGTTAGAGCCAGGATACTCACGGTGTTGCAACAACAATTCGGTTACTTCCCCGTTGTACTTCGCAGAAGTCTTGCTCAAATGCTGTTCGATGTAGATGACTTCTTCGAGCTTGTCGAATTGACCATCCACTTCGAGCACCGAAACTCCGTGCTTGTAGTACACATCCGGTCCGTAGTGCATTCTGATGCCGGGATATGAACAGGTCAACTTCCGTCCACAAGGAGTCCAATCAATCGTCGAACCCTCATCAAACAGATAAACCGGGTCGTAGCCTTCAATGCCATCGCGTTGAATCATTTGAACACGCAGAACTTTCCGTTCTTTGTCCTCTTTGATCAACTGGGTCGGCAACACCTGAATCACAACATCTGCAAACTCTTTCTGCGGATCAATGTACGCATCAAAGTCCGGTTTGCGTGAGTTAATTTGTGCCAACACATCTTCGTAGCTATGACCACGCTCAGCCATATCGCGTTGAATCTTCCAAGCGATTTTGACTTCATCGCTAATGTCGAGATAGACGCTGAAATCAATCAAGTCGCGCACGCGCTTGTCATACAGCGGATGCAAGCCTTCGATCACAACGATGTGGTTCGGTTCGATCTTCTCAGGTGGATCAATTTCCCCGGTTTCATGGTTGTAAATCGGCTTATCGATGGTTTCTCCACTCTTGAGCGCTTTGATCTGCTCTGCCATCAGGTCAAAATTATTTGCCTTTGGGTTGAGTGCAGTGATGCCCGTTTCCTTGCGTTGTTTCCGATCCAGACTGTGGTAGTCGTCCAGGCAGATGACGGTGACGAAATCTTCCCCAAACAAATCTGTGATTCGGCGCAGAAACGTGGACTTACCGCACCCGGAGTCTCCGGCAACGCCAATCAGAACCACGCGGTCTGGCTTACTGGTCATAAGTTTCCTCTAAAAACAAAAAGTCAACGACGTTTTTTTGGGTCAGCCAGGAGAGTCTGGACTGTCTCGATAGCACTCTACCCTCACAAGTCACAGCACAAGGGTCTTTGGGCAAGAGCGATTGCCACAAAAAAACACCCTGCAAGCAGCCCCGCAAAGGCTCAAGGCATAGCGTAAGTATTTAGTACTATCAGCTAAGGGGATTCTACCAAATCGCGATCCCACGGACAAGGCTTAAAAGAACTTAAAATTTGAAATTATTTTTTATTGTGAAATTAAAAAGATTAATCTGAGTTTTATATTTTAGAGTGATCGAACGGTTCCAAGCCTCTGTAAAGTAGGGACGGTAGCGAAGTTGTCGCGTCCGATACGGTCTTGGCAGGTTGGGGAAATTTGCGATCGATCCCCAAACCATGCATATTTATCTACATGGGCAGCTTGCAGCACAATTCATTCTAAATTAGGTCGGAGAAACACACAGCGATGTATTATTCCAGCGCGTCGGGTGCTGCGAACACCCAATCGGGGAACCGAGTTTTTCGGTATGAGGTGATTGGTTTGGGTCAAAGTGACGCAGACGGTTCCTCAGGTTCCACGGTTCGGAAAAGCGGGAGCACTTTTTTTAATGTCCCTTATAGCCGCATGAATTCGTTTATGCAGCGGATCTCCCGAATGGGGGGCACGATTGTTAGCATTCAGCCTTTAGATGCAAACGGCAGTGGCACTGGAAACGTTACTGTTGAACAGAAAGCTCCTGCGATCGCGCAGGAAAATGCTTCTGCGAGCAGCTCAACAGGATCTAAGCCGATGACACAAGCCAAGGCTAAAAAACACGCAGATGTTCCAGTCAACATTTACAAGCCGAACAGTCCGTTTATCGGGAAATGTATTTCTAACGATGAATTAGTAGGCGAAGGCGGAATTGGAACTGTACGTCATATCAAATTTGATATTTCAGCAGGCGATCTGACTTATGTAGAAGGTCAAAGTATTGGGATTATTCCTCCCGGTCTTGACAAGAATGGTAAGCCAGAGAAGCTGAGACTGTATTCGATCGCATCGACTCGCCACGGCGATGATGTGGATGACAAAACCGTGTCGCTTTGCGTGCGCCAACTCGAATACAAGCACCCTGAAACAGGCGAAACCGTTTATGGGGTTTGTTCGACCTATCTCTGCAACCTAGAACCAGGTGCAGATGTGAAGATCACAGGGCCGACCGGAAAAGAAATGCTCTTACCGGAAGAGACCGATACGAATGTGATCATGATGGCAACCGGAACCGGGATTGCTCCGATGCGGGCATACTTGTGGCGGCAATTCAAAGATAACGAGAGAGCAGCGAACCCCAACTATCAGTTCAATGGTTTCTCTTGGTTGATCTTCGGGATTCCCACCAGCGCAAATATTCTCTACAAGGGCGAACTTGAAGAGATGGCGCAGAAGTATCCGAATAACTTCCGCTTGACGACTGCAATCAGCCGTGAGCAGCAGAATAAAGATGGCGGCAGAATGTACATTCAAGACCGCGTCGCTGAAAATGCGGCTGAGTTGTACAAGCTGATGAAAGATGAGAAAACTCATACCTACATTTGCGGTCTGAAAGGCATGGAAGATGGTATTGATGCCGCTCTCGGTGCTGAAGCTGCAAAAGAAGGCGTGGAGTGGAAAGAGTTCCGCAGCGCGATGAAGAAAGCAGGTCGCTGGCACGTTGAAACGTACTAGAGTTCTGTAATTTTTAGCATAAGAAACCGGGGAAACTGAAAGGTTTTCTCGGTTTTTTGTTGAGATCCCACTCCCCACTCCCTACTCCCTACTTCTCTCACCGTGGAGATTCATCACGATCGCGTTCTGATCTACCAGATTTTCCGCTATAGTGCCGAAGGGAAAGCGTGATTTGATGTTAGGAGAGTACTGGTGTTAGGGATCATGCGCTGGCGAGGGACGGCTAAAACTCTTTCAGTCTCATTCGTGTTGGCAATGTTGTTGAATTGGGGGACAGCCCCTGCGTTTGCTGCCTCTTCAACTAAGCTAGCAGGCAAGATTTCAGAAGTGTCGCCGCCTGATGTAATTCAGCAGTTGCACGATCTGACTGATCAATATCAGCCTCAAGTCTCGATCGTATCTCCTCGTCAAAATGAGGTGCTACAAGACAATACCGTTTCGGTGAAGCTGAATGTCAAAGACTTGCCGCTGCGCAAAGACGAGAAATTTGGGCTAGGGTCGCATTTGCACGTCTTTCTTGACGATCAGCCGTACCAAGCGGTTTACGATACGAGTCAGCCGCTCATTTTCAAGGATTTAGCGGCCGGAACCCATACTTTGCGAGTCTTTGCGGGTCGTCCTTGGCACGAAAGCTTTAAGAATGACGGAGCATTTGCTCAGACGACTTTCCATGTGTTTACGAAAACGCCAACCAATAATCCTGATCCAAAATTACCGCTTTTAACTTATAACCGACCGCAAGCGACCTATGGCGCAGAGCCGATCTTATTAGATTTCTATTTAACGAATGCTCCGTTGCATCTGGTCGCTCAGGAAGACGATAAAGATGATGTGTCGGATTGGAAAGTCAAAGTAACGGTCAATGGCGATAGTTTTACCGTCGATCGCTGGCAACCGATCTATCTCCAAGGCTTTAAACCAGGCAAAAACTGGGTACAACTGGAGTACGTTGACGACAAAGGCAATCCCGTTGCCAATGTGTATAACAATACGGCTCGCGTCTTCACGTATGAGCCGAACGGGAAAGATCCACTGTCAAGGTTAGTTCGCGGTGAAATTCCGTTTGCAGAGGCGGCATCGATCGTTGATCCAACCTTTAAACCCGCAGCCAAAGCGCCTGAAGTTGCTCCTGCTCCAGAACCTGCACCCGTAATTCCGCCTGTTGTTGTCCCTGCTCCTGAACCAGAATTCTCCAAGCCTGTTGAAGAACCGAAGGCAATTGAAGAACCCAAGCCTGTTGAGGAAGCTCCAAAACCGAAAGAAGCTGAAAAACCCGCAGGTGGATTCTTTAATCGATTCAAACGGTCTGAATCTGCGAAACCGGAACCAGCCGTTGAAACTCCTGCTGTTGTAGAACCCGAAGTTTCCGAACCGGAAGTGATCGAGCCAGAAGTTTCTCAACCCGAAGAGCCAGTCATAGTAGCCCCTGAAGCTCCCAAAGTACCAGAGAAACCTAAAGGTGGATTCTTTAATCGATTCAAGCGCCCCGAAGCTCCAGTCGTTCCGCCTGAACCGAGTCCTGCACCCGAAGTCATCACAGAACCAGAAGTGAAGGCAGAAGAGCCGGAAGTTTTAACGCCAATTGAAGTTCCGCCTGTGAAGGCTACCCCTGCACCAGGTGGATTCTTTAATCGCACTCAACCGCCGATCGTTCCAGTCGTTCCGGCTCCAACGGAAGTACCAACAATCGAGCCGTCACCCGTCGAAACAATCCCGGAACCTGTCGAAGTTGCGCCTGCTCCAGCAGTTCAAGAGAAACCAAAATCGAACTTCTTCGATCGCTTTAAGCGTCCAGAACCCAAACCCGCTCCAGTCGAAGTAGCGCCCGTTGAAGAACCGAAACCTGTTGAAGAACCACCAACAGTTGAAGCAGAACCTGAAGTAATTGAAGTTTCGCCTGCTCCAGCAGCCCAAGAAAAGCCGAAATCGAACTTCTTTGATCGCTTTAAGCGCCCAGAAATCAAACCTAATCCGGTCGAAGTAGCGCCCGTTGAAGAAACGGCTCCAATCGTTGAAGAAACGCCAACGGTTGAAGCAGAACCCGAAGCAATTGAGGTCGCTCCGGCTCCAGAGGTTAAAGAGAAGCCAAAATCAAGTTTCTTCGATCGCTTCAAGCGTCCAGAACCTAAACCTGCTCCAGTCGAAGTAACACCTGTTGAGGAACCGAAACCTGTTGAGGAACCATCAACCGTTGAAGCAGAACCTGAAGTAATTGAAGTTGAGACTGCTCCAGTAGTTCAAGAGAAACCAAAATCGAGTTTCTTCGATCGCTTCAAGCGTCCAGAACCTAAACCTGCTCCAGTCGAAGTAACGCCGATTGAAGAATCAAAACCCGTTGAGGTTATCCCTACGCCAGAAGTGAAAGAAACGCCAGTTGAAACACCGAAACCCGTTGAAACTGAGCCAGAAGTAAAAGCAACACCGAAAGTTAATCCGTTTGATCGCTTCAAACGCCCTGAGCCGAAACCCATCATTGTTGCTCCAAGTCCAACTCCCGTTCCTGATGCCGTTTCTGCTCCAGCAGCTGAACCTCCAGCAATTCTAGAAACAAAGCCTGCTGAAGAAGTCAAACCCGAACCCAAGTTGAATCCTTTGGAAAAATTGCGTCAGGCAGTTCCCAAACCTGTTGAACCGCCAGTTGTGGAGAAAGTAGAACCGCCCGCAACCGAGGCAGAACCTGCTGCACCTTCGGACTTTGAGCCTCAGACTGAGCTTGAGCGGCGGCTTGGTATGCCTCTGAAGCCTCGTGTTGCTGCACCTGCGCTATCGTCAGAAGGAAACGCAGAATAAAACGCTCATGGTTCGCGCACCGGAGTTTCCGAAAAATCTCACTTGGTTAAATGTTCAGCGTCCTCTGTCTCTCAAAGAGTTTAGGGGACGCATTCTTTTGCTAGATTTCTGGACGTATGGCTGTATTAATTGCATTCACAGCCTGCCGGATTTGAAATATTTGGAAGATAAGTATCACGATCGCTTAACTATCCTCAGCATTCACTCCGCAAAATTCGAGAATGAAAGTTCGATCGAGAATATTCGCCAAGCCATTTTGCGCTATGAAATTACGCATCCGGTCTTAGTCGATCGCGATTTTCAAGTTTGGGAGTCCTATGCCGTTCGCGCTTATCCAACCTTCGTTTTGATTGATGCAAATGGGCGAATTGTCAGAACGATCGCTGGAGAAGGCAGAAGAGAATTACTCGATCAACTGATTGGTGAATTAGTCAACGGAATCGAGCCAAAAGACATCCAGTTTGAGTTAGAAGAAATGCCAATTTCGCCATTAGCTTTCCCGGGAAAAGTTTTGGCAAGCGATCGCTTATTCATTGCCGATTCAGGACATCATCGAATTGTCGTTACAACCTTTGAAGGTGAAGTCTTAGACATTATTGGCACAGGTTTTTCAGGCTTAAAAGACGGTTCATTTGATGAGGCAAAATTCTCAAATCCACAGGGAATGACGATTCACCAAAACGTTCTCTATGTTGCTGACACTGGCAATCATGCAATTCGCTGTATTGATTTAGAGAAGAGAATTGTCTCGACGATCGCTGGAACTGGCAATCAAAGCAACACAATCTATCCGCATGGTGGCAAAGCTTTAGAAGTCGATCTGAATTCACCTTGGGATTTGGTGTGGAACGGCGATCGCTTTCGCTTATTCATCGCGATGGCAGGCGCACATCAGATTTGGGAAATGAAAGGAAATGTCATTCAAACTTTTGCCGGAACTGGAGCCGAAGCCAGTTTTGATGGAGCCATTCAAGAAGCGGCTTTTGCTCAACCGAGTGGGATTACGACAAATGGAAAAGAATTATGGATTGCCGACAGTGAAACAAGTTCGATTCGATCAATTGATTTAGAAACTTCTCAAGTGAAAACAGTTTGCGGTGGTGGAGATTTGTATAACTTCGGTGATGTTGATAGCATCGGGGAAACGGCTCGATTACAACATTGTTTAGATGTCGAATTTGCAGAACAATTGTGGATTGCAGATACTTACAATCACAAAATCAAGCGCGTAAACTCCGATGGATTTTGTCAAACCGTTTTCACAGAATCGTTTTCTGAACCATCTGGAATTAGCGCAACTGCAACGCACTTATTTATTGCAGATACGAATCATCATGCGATTCGGAAAATTGATTTGAAAACTTTGGAAATTTCATCGATCGACTTTCCAAGTCTCTGTGCTCCAACCGTCTGCCTTCCGCACTAAATTTCAGCACTAAAAAAGGGGGACTCCAAAGAGCGCCCCCATGAACAAGGTGAATAGAAACTTACTGAGGATTTTGGCGATACCAATCGATCGTCTTTTTCAGTCCTTCCTCAAAGCTCACCTGAGCTGAGAATCCAAACTTCTCCTTCGCCCGCTGCGTATCCAAACAGCGACGAGGCTGACCATTCGGCTTATCCGTTTCCCAAACAATCTCGCCCTTAAATTCCATCAAATCGCAGAGTAACGTAATCAAATCCCGAATCGAGATCTCATAACCCGTGCCTAAATTCACAGGCTCGCCCTCACTGTAATGCTGAAGCGCAGTGGTAATCCCGCGCGCCGCATCATCTACATAGAGAAACTCACGCGTCGGACTGCCATCTCCCCAAACGGGTAACGTCGCCGCACCCGCTTGTTGAGCTTCATAGACCTTCCGAATCAACGCAGGAATCACATGCGAACTGCTCGGATCAAAATTGTCCTCCGGCCCATACAGATTCACAGGCAGGAGATAAATGCCATCAAATCCATACTGTTGACGATACGACTGAAGTTGCACTAAAAGCGCTTTCTTCGCGACACCATACGGCGCATTCGTCTCTTCTGGATAACCGTTCCAGATGTCATCTTCTTTGAACGGAACAGGTGTGAATTTGGGATACGCACAAATCGTTCCTGCACAGACAAACTTCTGTACCCCTGCTTCGTAAGCAGCATGAATCAATTGCGTTCCCATCATCAAGTTGTCGTAAAACAACTCAGCAGGTTTTTCGCGATTTAGCCCGATGCCCCCAACATGTGCCGCCAAATGCACCACGACATCTTGTTGATCAACCGCTCGTTGGCAATTTTCCATCTTGCGAAGATCGAGATCATGCGATCGCGGCACGGTAATTTTTTGTGGGTCAGCCCCCGATTCGCACAACTGACGAACCACTTGGCGACCCAAGAATCCTGCTCCACCTGTAACCAGAATGCGCTTATTGTGAAGATCAAACGTTGTTGAGGTCATGACTTAATTTCCTTGCTTAGAAAGAGACTCCAGCGAGGTTCTGGCGAACAGTTGCATAATCTGCTACCTTCGCGTGCCCATTACCAGGGGTACTGATTCCCAAAGCTTGCAGATCAGCATCCACCATCAGATGCACCAACTCTTCAAACGTTACAGAAGGTTCCCAACCCAACTGTTTCTTCGCCTTCGCTGGATCGCCAATCAAGAGATCGACTTCCGCCGGACGCAAGTAGCGTTCGTCAAATTCAACATAGTCCTTCCAATCTAAGTTGACGCGACCGAAAGCAATATCTAGAAACTCATGCACTGAATGCGTTTCACCCGTTGCTACAACGTAATCGTCTGGCTGCTCTTGCTGCAACATTAACCACATTGCCCGCACATAATCTTTCGCATAGCCCCAGTCGCGTTTTGCGTCGAGGTTACCCATGAACAGCTTCTTCTGACGACCTGCAACGATTTGTGCTACGGCACGAGTAATTTTGCGGGTCACAAATGTTTCACCCCGGCGTGGAGACTCGTGATTGAACAGAATGCCATTACAAGCAAACATGTCATACGACTCACGATAGTTCACGGTCTGCCAGTGCGCGAATACTTTTGCACACGCATAAGGACTGCGAGGATAGAACGGTGTTTCTTCGGTTTGCGGAACTTGCTGAACCTTTCCGTACATTTCTGAAGAACCCGCTTGGTAGTAGCGGACTTGTTCCCCGATGCGTTGCTGATAGTCCCGAACCGCTTCGAGAATTCTTAACGCGCCCATGCCAACCGCATCAGCCGTATATTCTGGAGCATCAAAACTGACGCGAACATGAGACTGCGCCCCTAAGTTATACACTTCCGAAGGCTTCACTTCTTCAAGAATGCGCCGGAACGTCGTACCATCGGTCAAATCCCCGTAGTGCAGGAAGAGGCGTGCGCCTTCAACATGAGGATCTTCGTAAATGTGATCGATACGATCGGTATTAAACGTCGAAGTTCTTCGGATAATTCCGTGGACTTCATACCCTTGTTCGAGTAAAAGTTCACTTAGATAGGAACCATCTTGACCCGTGATACCCGTTACCAGTGCGCGTTTACGTTGCGTCATTCTTTACTTTCCTCACCTGCAATTACAGAAACTGCTGGACATCAATTAAACCTGGGTTGTTGCGCTCGATCGCCATTTTCGGCGCACGAAACAAGCTGTACCTAGTTAACCCTAAGTGCAGCGCAAATAACACCAAAATAACACCCAACCTTACAGCAAAAGGTTCAACTTGTCTGTGAAAGAACCATGGACTTTGAATAAGATTCGCTAAATTTTAGAAGTTTCAGCCGCTTCAGTCACAATTTATCCCAGTCACAATTCGTTGATGGAGTCATCGATATGGCATCAGAACTCAATCGCTTCCAACTCGAAAATGGAAAGGATGCGAACTCGCCAAACTGCTAACCATTACGGAGATGATTCACGTAATCCGGATTACTCGACTCAATTTCGCAAGTTTGAACGCCAAACGGCTTAATACGCTCCGTTATTTTTCGGAAAGACAACGACTCCGATCGTTTTGACAATGATCCAGAGGTCGAGCAGAAAATTGTGACAGCTCGCATAATAGACATCAATGCGAACCCGCTGCGGGTAGGGAATATCATTACGACCCGACACTTGCCACAAGCCGGTAATTCCTGGGCGAATCGTTAAGACTTTATCGATATGAGCGCCGTATTTGGGGAGTTCTTCGACGACAAGCGGGCGTGGACCGACGACACTCATGTCTCCGACCAAGACATTCCAAAACTGGGGAAACTCGTCCAGGCTAGTAATTCGTAAGAACTTGCCGATCCAGGTAATGCGTGGATCAGATTTCAGTTTGAACGTCGTTTCAAATTCTTCGCGCATTTGTGGGGAGGTGCTGATTAGATCCATCAGCACTTCATCCGCGTTTCTCACCATTGTTCTAAATTTGATGCAGCCGAAGCGCTTGAAATCTTTTCCAACTCGCTCTTGGACATAAAAGATCGGCCCTGAAGAACTCAGAGCAATCAACAATGCCAAGATGAAATAGACCGGAGAGAAAAGAATCAGAACGGACAGCGAAAATACGATATCAAACAGACGTTTGGCAAAATCGGTTTCAAGCGCATTCCGAGTATTGAAAATTGACGGTTTACCAATCGGCTTACCACGCTTGAAGATTGACCGAATCCGCTTGCCGGGAACAAATTGGCTATCGGCAGTCATCTTACTCCTTACTTTTTCCACACCACACACACACAGTCCTGATCATAAAGCCATAGACTCGTTTCGCGTTAAATTTGCTCCCCAATTCGGCGAGTATTTTTAACGAGATTGAAATTCTCGATAGGCTCGATCGATGAAATCAAGATATCGCTGTTTGAAAATATCCGGGTGAAAGTTCATGGCAAATGATCTCGAAGCTTCGGGCTGAAAGATTGCCTGATGCTGTTCAAACGCTTGAACGGCTTCGACGATCGCGTCTTCTGTCTGATTTGGAAACAGAATTCCTGTACCTTGAGATTGGTATTCTCGTAAGTCTCTCACAGTTTCAGCCGTTCCACCCGCACCATAGGCAATAACAGGCGTACCACAGGCTTGCGCTTCGACCGGGGCAATTCCAAAATCTTCGTAGGCAGCATAGACAAAAGCTTTTGCTTGTTGCATATATTGCTCTACAACGTCATCGGGCTGCCATCCTAAAATTTTGATATTCGGTTTTGCAATCTTCTGAATTGTTGACAATTCTGCGCCGCTACCGATCACAACTAAGGGAAGATCGAGTTGATTAAATGCCTGAACAATTAGGGGTATTTTTTTATAGCCAACCAGCCTTGAAACAGTCAGGTAATAATCTTGTTTTTGCGGTTCATAAGAGAAGCGATCGACTTCAACTGGCGGATAGATCACTTCAGCAGATCGTCGATAACATCGCCAAATTCTGCGCGCGGTATGGTGAGAATTGGCAATGAAATAGTCCACTCGATTCGATGAGATGACATCCCATTGTCGTAATTGATGCAAAAGATATCGCGTGAAAATTCCCGCAATTCCATGCCCAGCCCGACTATTGCGGAGATATTCAAACGTCATATCCCAGACGTACCGCATAGGAGCGTGACAGTAGCAAATGTGCAGTTGATGGGGAGAGGTGATTACGCCCTTGGCGACAGCATGATACGACGAGAGAATAACGTCGTATTCGTGGAGATCGAGTTGTTCGATCGCGATCGGTAAAAACGGCAAATATTTTTGCACCCCGTTTTTGGCGAAGGGAAAATGCTGCAAAAAGGTAGTTCCGATTTTGCGCCGATAGAGATAGCTGTTGGGATTGACCGATTCAAAATCGATCAAGGCATAGAGATCGGCATCAATATGTTTGAGAATTTCTTGAACGACGAGTTCTGATCCGCCTGTTGCTTTAGGGGTCAGCCACTCATGGACTAGGGCGTACTTTAAATTCACGATCGCGTATTTCTCATCTCTGGCACAGATTCTATCGTTATTTATGAGTGCAGACTGTCTGAGATTGCATTGTAGAGTAGATCAAAGTGATGGGCTTAGCGAATGAGAACTCGCTAGGGTACGAGAAGTCGTATATCGTCGATCTTGTAGTGTTCCATGCAATTGTGCGATCGAGTTTGGGGGTTGAGATGATTACTGCACTTGCCGTATTAGTGGCTTTAGGAATTTTAGCCGTAGGATTTAATCGTGCTCGTCCTTACGGCAAACTTGGCATTCTGGCTTGGTTTCAGTCTGTAGTACTGATGTCTCCGTGGATTATTTTTTTCGGCTTATTTTCGGCAGGAATTTATCTCAATTTGGCGGGAATGCTCCTGCTGTTTGTGATTTCGACGGGAATTTATATCTGGATTGGGCGAAAGCTGAGAGCCGAAGGACAGGAATTCTTGGCACAAAGAGCAGCAGCGAAAGTCGCGATCGAGTCTGCTTTTCCTAAATCGGATGACGCGACTGAAGCGCCAGTCATGATTCCACCTGAGAGCCTATCGATTCCGAATGAAGATCTCCAAGCCATTAAAAGTATTTTTGGCATTGATACTTACTTTTTAACTGAAACGATTTCATATCAAGATGGCGCAATTTTCAAAGGGAATTTGCGCGGCGATCCAGACTCTACCCATGCAAAACTAACCGAGAATTTGAAAGCCCAAGTCGGCGATCGCTATCGGTTATTCCTAATCGAGAATCAAGAGGAAAAGCCGGTTGTTGTAGTGTTGCCGAGCAAAAACGACCCGAAGCCGTTGACGTTAACACAAACTTTATTGTCGATCGTGCTGTTTCTTGCCACGATCGCTGCAAGTTTAGAAACAGGGGGCATTTTACTCGGATTTGATTTTTACGGTTCTCCAGAGCGATACGCAGAAGTACTGCCGTTTAGCATAGGGATTCTAGCGGTTTTGTTAGCGCATGAATTTGGGCATTGGATTGTCGCAAAACGTTACCAAATCAAATTAAATTTGCCGTTTTTTATTCCCACCTGGCAGATTGGCTCGTTCGGAGCGATTACCAAATTCGCGTCGTTGTTGCCTAATCGATCGACGTTATTTGATATTTCAGTTGCAGGGCCGCTCGCTGGTGGAGCCGTTGCATTCGGGATGTTAATTGCTGGATTGCTGATGTCGCATGAAGGCAGTGGGTTTAAAGTTCCGACACAATTCTTTGAAGGATCGATCTTGGTTGGAACCTTGGCGCGTGTAATTATGGGAGCGGAGATTCAGCGATCGATTGTTGAAGTCAGCCCCTTGGTGGTACTGGGCTGGATTGGCTTAGTCGTGACGGCCATTAATGTCATGCCCGCAGGACAGCTCGACGGCGGTCGGATTGTACAAGCCATCTATGGACGCAAGATTGCGGCTCGCGCTACAGTCGCGACGATCATTATTTTGGGATTAGCTTCGTTTGTCAATCCGCTAGCGTTATATTGGGCGATCGTGATTGTTGTTTTACAACGCACACCAGAACGTCCCAGTCTCAACGAACTGACTGAACCCGATGATGCCCGTGCCGGGATTGCCTTAGTTGTGCTGTTTCTCATGCTGATGATTCTTCTCCCACTGACCCCAAGTCTCGCCGGTCGCCTAGGCATTGGCGGCTAGTTGTTTCACCTGCCCCAGATTATGTTGGATGCCCCTGAAATTTTCTTGCTCATCGACCTCAATACACTCTTCGCCTGTAAACCCTATGAGTGGCTGGAATTTAGCCCGATGGGTCGCTGTTTTGTACCAGAGGCAGTTCATCAAGAGTTAGAAGCTTGGGCAGGTCATCGGAGCGACACAGCCGAATCAAAAATTGCGCGGGAATATTGCCGATTGATGTTAGAAGGCGATTGGTACCTGGCACGATCGCCCATTCCCGCCGACACACAGCGCCCATTCACGAGACGCGCCAGACTCGCCATCGATGTGCGCAACTCAGCCGAGTCATTAGCGCAATCGAGTCCAAGGCAATTAGTCGTAGCGGTATCGAACGATCGAGCTTTGCTTCAACAACTTCACGCCCTGCGTCTGGATAATCTCACTGGCGTTCCAGTGAGTACTTTCCTGACTTGGAGCCGCACGAAACGCCAGCCGCCTGTTGTAATTCAGCATGTGCGATCGATGCAGTCGCATTCCCTCCAAGTACTGAGTGCTGGAAATCACAGACACTTACGCCCATTCTTGACCTCAAATTATCCGAAGTTCTCTTCTCAGCCTGTGTATCACTCTACGTGGCGCGATCGCGTATTGCCACTGCTGCCTCTGATTTTAATTCTGAGTGGCTTAACGTTGGGATGGTGTTTTGCCCAGCCTTTCATCCAGCAACTTCCCTCTACCTCAGAGCAAAATCAGTAAGTAACTTGTGATCGCATCCGCGCGTCCTCTCTCCATGAAGCCCTCTGCGAGTGTTTATGCGTTCCCCTGTTCAGATCATTTCTGCGATCGTCTTGATGAGTGCCTTATCTCTTGGTAGTGGCATTCCGCTTTTGCAAGCCTCTGCCGCCCCAATACGTCATCCGACAGTCCTGCTGACCACTGCTTATCCAAAAACATTGAGTTGGCGAGTGCGAAAAGATCTAGCACGCCGAGTTGGAATTCCCACAACTGAGTTGAGGGTCATGCAAGCAGAACGCAAAACTTGGGGAGATGGCTGTCTCGAATTGCCAACAACAGATGAATTTTGCACCCAACAACTCATTGAAGGCTGGAAAGTTGTGGTTGCTCATCAGAATCAAACGTGGGTTTATCACACAGATTTGCAAGGTCGATTGCTCAGACTCGCTGAATCTCAACCGTCCGAACTTCTACCCAAGAATGTTGTGTTTCGATCGCGCATGAGCGGCGGATTTGCAGGTCAAACGTATGACACCATTTTGTTGAGCGATGGCACAATGCAGCAAGCCATTGATATGGGGGGAGATCCACGACGAACTCAAAGTGCTTCTTCATCAGCATCACTGCGCGCTTGGAAGATCACACCCCAAAAAGTTGAAGAATTTCGCGAACTGTTGAAGCGTGAACAATTTCAGAATTTCAATCGCAAGACTTACTCTCCTCCTCAAGGTGCCGCCGATTTCTTCATCGTAACTTTAGCCAGTCCCGTAGGAACCGTTCAGTATGCGGACATTGAGCAAGAAAACTTACCGCGATCGCTCCAAACCATCATTCAAGCCTGGAACGCCCTCAAATAACCCCACTCCCCCACTCCCTACTCCCCACTTTCCGCAAATTCCCCTATCTCCCCCCTGTTAGTTCCCCGAATTCCCCGGGTACGTTTCATAAAGACTTTATACGGCATTCGAGGAAACGCATGAGGCGAGAAAAACTCAAGCTGTTGATCGTGGATGATGAGCCGGATAATCTCGATCTGCTTTACCGTACCTTCCGGCGAGACTTCGACGTGATTCGGGCGGAAAGCGCGATCGAAGCGCTCAAAGTCCTTGATGAACAAGGCGAAGTCGCAATTATTATTTCAGATCAGCGAATGCCAGAAATGCTGGGAACTGAGTTTCTCAGTCGAACCGTCGATCGCTTTCCGGACACGATTCGGATTGTGCTAACGGGCTATACCGATGTCGAAGATCTCGTCGATGCCATTAACTCTGGCAAAGTATTCAAATACATCACCAAGCCTTGGAAGTCTCAACAGCTTCAAGTCGTTGTCGAGCAGGCGGCTGAGACCTATCAAGTGCTGAAACAGCGCACAGCGGATTTACGACGGGCACTCAGACGCGAATCGTCGTTGAATGCCATTACAACCGCGATTCGCGAATCGCTGGATTATCAAAACATGCTGCACACGATCGTGGAAACGATCGGGCTGACCTTTGAGGCAAGTTGCTGCATGTTACATCCAGTCGAAGGTGAACGGTTGAAATCCAATTCAGCCATGTATTGTGCAGTGAATGTGCCCTTCAAGAGTTGTGAAGACGATCGCACTTCAGACCTGGTACAAATCGTACTGCACGATAGCACAGCCAGAATGAAGAGCCAAAACCCACCGCATTTTGTGCTGCCGTTGCGCTACCAAAAAGACCTCCTCGCGATTCTGTCTCTGCATCGAGAATCCGATCAGCCATTCTGGTCAACAGAAGACTTAGAACTGATCGAAGTCGTCACAGAGCAAGCAGCCTTGGCGATTTCTCAAGCAAGACTCTATCGTCGAACTCAGGAGCAAGCGGAACAAATTCGAGCCGAGTTAGAAGTCGCACGCCAGATTCAGACCAATCTCCTGCGGCAGACGCTTCCGCGATTAGACAATCTTAAAGTACAAGCTTGTTGTCATCCCGCTCGTGAAGTTGGAGGAGACTTTTTTGAAGTCTATCAGCATCCCCAAGGCGATTTATGGCTAGCCGTGGGCGATGTCTCAGGCAAGGGAGTTCCGGCAGCTCTGTTTATGGCAAGTGCGATTTCCGTGTTGCGGCGGGAATTGTCACAAGAAGTTTCTCCAGAACCAGATGAAGTGATGCGAAATTTAAACAGCATTCTCTCGCAAGACTTAATGGGCACAAACTGTTTTATTACAATGGTTTTGGCGCGATATACCCGATCGAGCGGACAATTAGTTTATGCGAATGCAGGTCATATCTACCCCTTAGTTTGGTCAAAGCATACGATCGCGCAAGCCATTGAGCCAACTTATTTGAAAGTCCGAGGCATTCCCCTAGGGATATTACCGAAATGGAACGCGATTGCCGGAAAACGATTGCTTCAAGATGGAGAAATCTTATTATTAACCAGCGATGGAATTACTGAGGCAACCGTGCGACCAGAAGGAGAAGTCAATTTAGCGAGCGATCCCGCAAGGGCGATGTTACGACAAACCGGGTTATGGAAGTTACTACAGCAAGCGGGAGAAAGTTTGGATCTCAAACAGCTGCTTGCCCAAATTCAGGCGCACAATGCGATTCAAGAAGATGATCAAACGATTCTGTCTCTGGAGGTTCTCTAACCCATGAAGACTGAACTTCACGTTCCGAGCGATTTGCGATTTCTCACGGTAGTTGAATCCTGGCTATTAGAGAGTCTCAAAATTGAAATTGGCGACCAAATTGATTGGACACGACAATCGAGTCGGCTACGGTTGGCTTTGGTTGAGGCTTACTCAAATGTGGTGCGGCATGCCCACCGCAATCAACCGGATCTTCCGGTCGTGGTGCGATTGGAATTGAGAGATCGAGATTTAGCGATCGAGATCTGGGATCACGGACAGGGGTTTGACATTTCGAGCTATTTGGCTCCATCTCCTGAAATGATGCAGGAGCATGGATATGGCTGGCTGATTCTAAATCGACTGATGGATCGGGTGGAATATCAGCTTCAGGTCAATGGGCGGAATTGTTTGAAACTTCAAGCCAATCTGCTAGAAATGTCAGCACAATCATCCAGATAATCTCAATTTTGAGCTTCAAGATAAGGTTCAACTCGACTCCACTCGCACCGATCGAGCAGCGAACGTGATGCAAATCTTGACGCCGCCATCCACGCGGAATGAGCGGAGCCGCCCCCTCGGTTAACGCCCCAAATCGTGTAATTCATGAATTGCATCCGCACAACGCTGCGTAATGGCTTCGAGTTCTGCCCGATTGGTCGTAGTTGGCGCTTCGATCACTTTTCCAATCCGAATCGTAATCGGCACAGGTTGAGGGAATTTTCCGTGCTTGAAAATCTCATGTGTCCCCCACAGACTGACCGGAATTAGCGGGGAGTTTGTTTTTGCAGCAATCCAAGCGGCTCCTAATTTTGGATCAGCAATTCGCCCGTCTGGCGTGCGAGTGCCATCGAGAAAAACGCCCGTTGCCCATCCTGACTCGATCGAGGTCATCGCCGCTTTCATCGCCGCGCGATCGCCGGTTCCGCGCTTCACAGGATAAGCTCCATAGGCAGTAATCGCCTGTTTGAGGACGGGCACGTTAAACAGTTCTTCTTTTGCCATGTAGGCGACAGGTCGCCCGATCGCACAAGACAATAAGGGCGGATCAAAATCGCTGGCATGGTTGCTCACGACGAGCAGCCGTCCTTGTTTTGGCACATTCTCCGCTCCGTAAATCCGTCCACAAAAGTAAGTGTGCAGAACCGGAGACACCACGGACCATTTGAACAGGTGATAGAGAACCAGACTAATCAAAGGTTCTCGATCGCGAGAAATTTCGGCACTCGGACGTTCGGAAGTTTGGCTCATAACAGATCAGCAAGGCTGCCCACATTTTCTAACACGAGATCGGGGCAAGTGCGTTTGATAATTCCAGTTAAAACTTTTCCAGGACCCACTTCAATCACACGATCGACGTGTTCTTCTGGAAGTCTCAGCGAAATCTCTCGCCATCGCACCGAGCCTGTCATTTGCCGACTCAGCCGACTTTTTAACTCTCCGGCATTGCGGCTGGGAATCGGATCAACATTCGATAAGACAGGCATTTCAGCCGCTTTAAATTCGACCGCATCTAAAACGGTCTTAAATTGCTCCGCCGCGTCTGCCATCAGCGGCGAGTGAAATGCACCGCTGACGTTCAGCTTTACAGCCTTTTTCGACTTCACTTGCGCCATCACCGTTTCAACAGCTTCCGGTGTTCCAGAAATGACCACCTGACCAGAATTATTGTCATTGGCTAACACGGCACCTGGCGTGTCAGCTAAAACCGCTTCGAGTTGGGCGCGATCGAATCCTAACAAAGCCGCCATCATTCCATCGGAGGCACTATCCATCAACTCAGCACGCCGTTGCATCAGACGCAACCCGGACTCAAAATCAAACACACCTGCAGTGTACAGAGCAGAGTATTCGCCTAAACTATGCCCCGCAACAAAGTCGGGCATTTGCCCTTTTTCTTTGAGCAAATCTGCCAAAATCGTTTCAACAACGTAGAGACAAGGCTGAGTGTACAGCGTTTGAGAAACTTTATTTTCGGGACTCTGGCAGATCTCGACCACGGACCATCCTAAAATCTGTTCTGCTCGATCGAATGTTGCCTTCGCTGCGGGAAGTTCGAGTAAGTCACTGCCCATTCCAATTGCCTGAGATCCTTGCCCAGGGAACACCCATGCCGTCTTTGCCATTGTCGTGAATTGTTGTGAATTAAATTTCAAGTCAGTTTCGCCCTGATTCCCTTGAAGGTCAGGGCAGGAGGATTGCTAACGCCCCCATTGAAAAATTGCTGCACCCCAGGTCAAGCCAGCACCAAATCCTGAAGCTGCGATCGTATCTCCGGGCTTGACCAATCCATCTCGCACCGCTTCATCTAATGCAAGAGGAATCGATGCCGCTGAAGTATTGCCGTATTTTGCCAGATTACTAATCACTTTCTCGGAAGGAATCTTTAATCGATTCGCAACCGCATCCAAAATCCGCTGATTTGCCTGGTGCAATAAGAGCCAATCGACAGAATCAGTCTTCACGTTTGCCCGAAATAAAGCTTTTTCGATCACTTCCGGCACGCGTTTCACGGCAAATCGGTAGACTTCCTGCCCGTTCATGGTAATCGGCTGAAAGTTGCCCTGACCGATTTCACAATCTTCCGATAACTGCTTCGATTCGCCTGAATAAGCTAAATTCAAGCAGCGATTCTGAGTGCCATCACTGCGAAGTTCAAACCCGAGTAACCGATCGCTTTGATTTGCTTGGATCACAACCGCTCCGGCTCCGTCTCCAAACAAAACACAGGTGCGACGATCGCTCCAATCTACCCAGCGCGACAAGACATCCGCCCCAATCAACAAGACATTACGATAAGCTCCGGTGCGAATGTATTGTGCAGCGGTCACGAGTCCAAATACAAAGCCCGAACAAGCGGCTGTCAAATCAAACGCGACCGCTTGGGACGCTCCGATCGCGGCTTGTACCTGACACGCACTGCCAAATAAATCATCTGGGGTCGAAGTTGCCAGCAGAATCAAATCAATTTGATCGGGTTCAAGTCCAGCCATGTCGATCGCAGATTTTGCCGCTTGCGATGCCAGATCGACCAACGTTCCCGAAGGCTCGCTTAAGTGTCGTTGGCGAATCCCTGTGCGTGAAGCGATCCACTCATCAGACGTTTCGACCACTTGACTTAACTGATCATTCGTAACCGTCGGATTGGGCGCGGCTGATCCACATCCGGTGATGGCGACTCCGACCCCTGAATATTCCACCAAAATTGTTCACTCCAAATGGGTTGAGGTGAGTTAACTGTCCGCACGAACAGCAACCGTCGGATCGTAACTTGAGCGAATGCGATCGAGAACTGTGTTGTCGATCGCATCTTTCGCAAGTCGCGCAGCATTGAAGATGGTTGGAGCTTGCGAACTGCCGTGGCTAATAATGCAAACACCGTCTACACCCAGCAATAGACCGCCGCCATGTTCTGCGTGATCCATGCGTTGCTTAATTCGCTTCAGATTTGGACGAAGGAAGGTGACTCCGGCTTTACCATGCAATCCGCGCGGTAACTCTTCGCGCAAGATTTGCAGTGCGACTTCTCCCACCGCTTCCGCAAATTTCAGCAAGACGTTTCCAGCAAAGCCATCGCAGACAATCACATCAAAATGACCGGACAGAACATCGCGTCCTTCGGCGTTGCCGATGAACGGAATCGCTGGATTAGCACTTAGCAATTCATGCGTTTGAATTGCCAATTCGTTGCCTTTATTCGGTTCTTCGCCAATGTTCAGCAAGCCAACTTTCGGTTCAGAGTTGCCTAAAACATATTGAGAATAGATTGTCCCCATCAGAGCAAATTGCTCTAAGAATTTAGGGCGACAATCAACGTTTGCACCCACATCGAGAATCAGAACAGGCTTACCCGCGATCAGCGTCGGCAGAACTGCCCCGATCGCTGGACGATCGATTCCTTTCAACCGTCCCAATTTCAGAAGTGCAGCCGCCATCGCCGCACCAGAATGCCCTGCTGAGACGACCGCATCCGCTTGCTTCTTCTTCACCAAATCCATTGCCACATTGATCGAGGCTTTTGGCTTGCGACGTAGCCCGACGAGCGGTTCTTCTTCCATTTCGACTGTTCCTTCGGAGGGCACAATTTCAATATCAGAAGAATGCGTATGATGCTTTAAGGCAGCTTCCACTTGGTGTGGATCGCCGACCAAGACGACATCGACATCGAGTTCTGCATGTGCTCTCACCGCACCCGCGACGATTTCATCCGGGGCATTATCTCCACCCATTGCATCGATTGCAATTTTTACCCGCGTTGATCCCATTGGCTCTAAGTTCTTAAAAACCTTCCAAATTTTATCAGCAGATTGCGCTTAGATTCGCGGATGCCGAAGCGATCGCTCTAACCTCAATCTACTTTCTAAATCTAACGATTCGATTGCTCTATTTTGCCTTACTAGGGTGACATCTTGAGAAGTGTAGTAGAACACGTTAGGCTGTCTGCGTTCCCATTCTCTTGTCTATGCACGCGATTCTCGCCAAATTCTGGAAATCGAACCATCTTTTGCGATCGCTCGTGGTTGCCAGTTTTGCGATTTTCTTGATTTGTAGCGTCATTCGACATTTACTCCTGCAATCGAATGCGCTGGATTTAGGATATTTCGATCAGGCGATTTATTTAATTAGCCAAGGAATAACGCCGATCATTTCGTTCCGTCCGTATCATGTGCTGGGTGATCATGCGGCTTGGATTTTGTATGCGATCGCTGGAATTTACAAGATTTTTCCAAGTGTTTATTGGTTGTTTGTGATTCAGAGTGCAGCCTTTGCGACTTCAGCAATTCCCGTTTGGTATTTAGCAAAACAGGCAGGATTAGATCGCGCAAAATCGAATGCGATCGCGATCTCTTTTTTGCTCTATCCCCTGGTTTTTAATCTCAATTTGTTTGATTTTCGTCCTGAAGTCATTTCACTGCCCTTGTTTTTCACGGCAATCTGGGCAGCGCGCGCTAATCGAATGGGTTGGTTTACGCTTTGCGTTGTGCTGATTTTGGGATGTCGAGCGTCTTTAGCCCTGTCGATCGCGGCAATGGGAATTTGGCTCATCGGCTTTGAGCAGCGCAAGCGATTGGGCGCGATCGCGTTAATTTTGGGAGTCAGCTGGTTCATCATTGCGACGCAGGGAATTATTCCTCACTTTCGTCCTAGCGGAGCCGATTATGTGATGCGCTACAGCTATTTAGGCAATTCGCTGACTGAGATTGTTCAGAACTTAATTCTGAAACCTTGGCTGTGGCTCGGTCGCCTCTTGTCGATCGACCGTTTATTTTATTTGCTCCTTGTATTTATTCCGATGGGATGGGGATTTTCTATCCGACACTTTGCGCCATTGATTGCAACCGTTCCAGTGTTTGCGATGAATCTCTTGTCTGAGATGTCGAACCAGCGAGATTTGGTGCATCAATATTCTTTGCCGATTTTGCCGTTTCTTATGGTGATGGCGATTTCGACTGTCGCGGCAAATCCGAATCGTCGATCGCGGTTGATTCTAGTTTGGTCGCTGATTGCATTTTTGGCTCTGGCAAAATTTGGCTACTTTGGGTCACGGTATCTAGAACGTGTTCCAATGCTGTCAGGAGCCTATACCGCGATCGGGCAAATTACGACTAAAGAACCCGTCTTAACAACTAGCTATTTCGCGCCTCACCTAACGCATCGAGTCATGATCGACTACACGAAATTTACGGAACCGCCGAAAGATTTAAATAAGTTTCGGTATATTCTGCTGAATCTAGAGCAACCCGGTTGGGCAAGTCGTCCGGAGTTGGCTCAACAAATTTTCTCTGAAGCGCAGGCGAATTCAGCCTTCCAGCTTCAATATCAACAGGATCAACTCTACTTGTTTGTCAAAAAATCCTGATCAGATCTCTCGCCCAACGTAGATGAGAGTAGTGTTCCTCCGTTTTATCGTTATATCCGTAAATACCGAAGCAACGATGACAACTTTGAATGCTCAATGATGCTGAGAATTCATGAAAGTTTAAAGATCTAGGTCAGTAGCCGTAACCGTATAAAGCTAGCAAGAAGAGAGGCTCAAAAATATTGCGCCTCCTCCTTAGGTAGTGTTTAGTCTACGTAGTTCCGTGCATCTCACCCACCAGGGTGATAGGTTGTTTTCAGACCTCTTGCTTTCACCTAGCAATTTTTTGAGCAAGTTTTAGTCGCATTTAAACCTTGCTTGATTTAGCTGAATCAAGGTTTCAAGCGCCGCTGTTGTCGTCACACTTCCTCAATCCTGTCGTTAAACGGTTTTGCCCGGACACTTGTTATGTTAAACCTGCCGCCATCAAGCAATAGTGGCGATCGTGCGCTCCAATTCTTGAAAACCTATCCCGCTCTTTCGCGATCGCTTTTACTGGATTGTGGGCACGACATCGATAAAATTTCCACATTGGTTGAGCCGATTTTAGAAGCTCCAAAGCGCTGTGCCACAGCTTATTACATTCAGGCGGTCACGACTGGACGTTCGGCATTTCTGACGACAAATTTAGTAGATTCAAACCAAGTACAGTTAACAGCGATCGCTTCGACTTGGTTGATCGGCAGAAGCCGAAATTGTGCAATTTCGCTGTCACAGCCCTCGATTTCGCGCTGTCATGCCGTGATTGGACATCAGCCAGAAGGGTTTTACATCATGGATGTCGGCAGCAGTAATGGGACGTTTTTAAAGGGGCAAAGATTACCTGTACTCGAACGCCGCACCCTGTCCGATGGCGATTGCATTGCATTGAGTCATCTTCAGGTTGAATTTTTTGTTGTGAGTATGCAAGGGGGATTTTCGGATTGGGGAGAAGCGACATCTCCGGGATGAGCCGTGAAAGAGCAGAGTTGTCTTGATCACAGTCGCTTTGATGGGGGAGTGGGGGAATAGGGAGCAATTTGAGTCTGGTTTACTCCCCATTCTCCCACTTTTCAAAATTGTCGATGAGTAGGAGAGAGATTCCATCCTCATTCCACTCTTCAATTCTTGACTAATACGCCGATCGCGCTAAATCCTCCGCCTGCTGAATCGGTGAATTTCCATCTGTTTGAGGAATTACCTGCTTCTCGGCATTTGAGCCGCTATAGTACTGCCACTTCCAATCCTCAACTTCTGGCATATCACGACCGTGTTCGACGATATAACGCTTGTGTTTCGTCAATTTATCGCGTGCGATCTGCTTTACATATCCGCCGACATTCGTGAGTTTTGGAACTCGATCGATGACATCTTGCGCTAGATGAAATCGATCCAAATCGTTCAGGACAACCATATCAAATGGGGTGGTCGTCGTGCCTTCTTCTTTGTATCCCCGCACATGGATATTATGGTGATTCGTTCGACGATAGGTGAGTCGATGAACTAACCACGGATAGCCATGAAAGGCAAAGATAACAGGCTTATTCGTTGTGAAAATTGAATCAAAATCGCGATCGGATAAGCCATGCGGATGCTCGGATTGCGGTTGCAGGGTCATCAAATCGACGACATTCACAAATCGAATCCTCAAGTCTGGAAAATGAGCGCGGAGAAAATCGACTGCCGCTAAAGCTTCCAAGGTTGGGACATCGCCCGCACTTGCCAGAACTACATCGGGTTCAGATCCACAATCGTTACTTGCCCAATCCCAAATTCCGAGTCCTGCGGTGCAATGTGCGATCGCGCTTTCCATATCTAACCATTGCAACTGAGGCTGTTTACCAGCCACGATCACATTGACGTAATGACGGCTTCTCAAACAATGATCCGCAACCGATAACAAGGTATTCGCATCGGGTGGAAGATAAACCCGCGTCACCGTTGGCTTTTTGTTCATGACCACATCGATAAAGCCTGGATCTTGATGAGTAAATCCGTTGTGGTCTTGTCGCCAGACATGAGACGTGAGTAAATAATTCAGCGATGCAATCGGTCTTCTCCAAACAATATGACGGCAAGCTTCTAGCCATTTCGCATGTTGATTAAACATCGAATCAACGATGTGAATAAATGCCTCATAGCATGAGAAAAAGCCATGTCTACCCGTGAGCAAATAGCCTTCGAGCCAGCCTTGGCAAAGATGTTCGCTTAAGATTTCCATCACTCGACCATCGATCGCAATGTGATCATCGTTCGGCAGAATCTCGCCTGTGAAGACGCGATCGGTGGCTTCTAAAACCGCATTCAATCGATTGGAATTATTCTCATCGGGCGAAAACACGCGGAAATTCTGGTTGGCTTGGTTTTGCACCATTACATCTCTGAGAAACTTGCCTAAAACTCGTGTGGATTCCGTTTCGACCTGTCCAGGTGCATCGACTGGAACAGCATATTTTTCAAATTTGGGCAGATTCAAATCTCTGAGCAGTAATCCACCATTCGCATGGGGATTTGCACCCATTCGGCGATCGCCCTTGGGAGCCAGTTCTGCCAATTCTGGAATCAGTCGACCCGTTTCATCAAACAATTCTTCAGGTTTATAACTTCGCATCCATTCTTCCAACATGCGGAGGTGATCTGGTTTACTTGCCATTTCGGCAAGCGGAACTTGATGTGCGCGGTACGTATTCTCAACTTGCACGCCATCGACGATTTTAGGTCCTGTCCATCCTTTTGGCGTTCTCAAAATCATCATCGGAAACTGAGAACGCTCTTTGAATCCATGCGTTCTAGCTTCGCGTTGAATGCCTTGAATTTCCTGCACAATTTCATCCAAGGTCGCCGCCATCAATTGATGCATCGTCTC
>VFQU01000329.1_pt1 | contig 45418 bp, 45 predicted proteins | sample 3512311 | NCBI WGS metagenome assembly VFQU01 (sample SAMN10412377, study PRJNA504923) | tailings metagenome | isolation source: Relicate 3 Philex TSF3 active mining site | place: Philippines: Tuba, Benguet | collected 2017-08-29 | reverse complement strand
CCCTATGGCGTGGCGATCGCGTTTGGCGCGCTGTGGGTGCTGGCGATCCACCACCTGCCGGCCGCAGCCTTGGCCGCCAATGTGCAGTGAACCTGATTTTAACCAGTCTGGACTTACACGGATCAACCATACCTGCCCGCTAACCAAGCCGGGCCGTCCCTAGGGGGCTTAACCGCCATGGATAGGACCAAACTGGTTCTCTTGCTCGGTGCCTTGATCATCGCGATCGGCACAGCCTTTGCTGCTCGCACGGTGATGAGCGGCGGAACCGCCCCGATAGCTCAGGCCGCCGCCGAGCCGACCGGGCCGCGTGTGCTGGTGGCCAAGCGGGCGCTGCCGGTCGGCACGATTATTACGGCGGATTCGGTGGGCTTCCAGCCCTGGCCGAACGAGCTGGTGCAAGATGCCTATTTCATCGACGGAACGGCCGATCTCAACGCGCTGATGGGCACAGTGGTGCGCTTCCCGGTGACGGCGGGCGAACCGGTGACGCAGGGCGCGCTGGTGGCGCCGGGCGATCGCGGCTTCCTTGCCGCAGCGCTCGGGCCGGGCATGCGCGCTGTGACTGTGCCGGTGTCGGCGCAGACGGGCGTGGCCGGGTTTGTGTTTCCCGGTGACCGCATCGATCTTGTGCTGACCCAGAGTGTCGAAGGCGAAGGCAGCGCGCTCAAGGCGGCCGAGACCGTGCTCAGCAACCTGCGGGTGCTGGCGACCGACCAGACCACCGAAACCACCAAGGATGAGAGCGGCAAGACTGTCGTCAACACCTTCCAGACTGTCACCCTCGAAGTGACGCCCAAGATCGCTGAGAAGATTGCGGTCGCGCAGACCATCGGCACACTTAGCCTGGTGCTGCGCTCGATCCGCGACAGCTCGGACGAGCTTGAGCGCGCAATTGCCGCTGGCGATGTCAACATTCCGGCAGGGGCGACCCGCGAACAGGAAGAACGCCTGCTCAAGGCAGCGATGACCCGCCCGATCGACAAGGGCACGTCCTATGCCACCGGCGGTGATGTGTCGCGCTTCCAGCGCTCCACCCCGCCCCCGCAGCCCGGTCGTGGCGGCGGTGCGCCCGCTCCCGCAGCGGCGCCTGCTCCCGGCCTTGCGGCGGCACCGGCTGCTCCGGTCCGCACCGGCCCGGTGGTTCGCATCAGCCGCGGCAAGGAAGTCGAGGAAGTGGCAGTCGAAAAGGGTGCCAGCAAATGAACCGCCCGGCCAGTCGCCAGGTGCGAACATCCACACATTCGCAAGTGCAAGCAGCTAGACCCGAGGGGGGCCGCACGATGAAACTGAGTTCCAAGGCAAAACTGCTGGTGGCAGCGCTGGTCGCTGTGCCGCTGGTGGCCGCGCCGCTAGCCACTGCCACCGCGCAGCAGGTAACCAGCCCGTCACAGGACATCGTCCTGTCGATCGGCAAGGGCCAGCTGGTCAGTGTCCCCGGCACCATGGCCGATGTGTTCGTCGCCAACGAAAGCGTCGCGGATGTGCAGATCAAGTCGCAGCGCCAGCTTTACGTGTTCGGCAAGGCGGGCGGCGAGACTACCATCTATGCGAGCAACACCCGCGGCGATGTGATCTTCTCTGCCAACATCCGGGTCGGCTCGAACATCGGCAGCATCGATCAGATGATGGCGCTAGCCATGCCTGATGCCAAGATCAGCGTTTCGACCATGGGCGTCGATACGGTGCTGCTGACGGGCACCGTGGCAACCCCGGAAGATGCTGCCGAAGCCGAACGGCTGGTGCAAGCATTTCTGGGCGAGAAGGCCAATGTGATCACCCGGCTCAAGACGGCAACCCCGTTGCAGGTTAACCTGCAAGTGAAGTTTGCCGAGGTCAGCCGCAGCCTCTTGCGCGAAGTATCAGGCAATCTGAACACCTTCGATGCAACAGGCGGGTTCCGCATCGGGGTCGGCGCGGGCCGTCAGATCGTCAATGGTGCTTTCAACACCGGCGGGCCGCTGGGCGCTGGCACCGGGATCGTCAATCCGACTGTCGCTGTGCCGGTGCTGGATGCCCTCGGACGCCCCCTGATCGGCGATAACGGAGCGATTATCACTCGCGACATTCCTGGCCCAGGCTTGCAAAGCACCGGAAACGGGGCAACGCTGGGTGCGATCGGGCGCCTGTTCGGTATGGACTTCCTCGGCGCAATGGATCTGTCGGAACGCCTCGGGCTCGTCACCACGTTGTCGCAGCCCAATCTGACCGCGCTTTCGGGCGAGACCGCCACGTTCCTTGCGGGCGGCGAATTCCCGATACCGATTGCCCAGGGCCTTGGCCAGGTGGCCATCGAATTCCGTGAATTCGGCGTAAGCCTCTCCTATACGCCCACGGTGCTTTCGAACGGCCGCATTTCCTTGCGGGTGCGCCCGGAAGTTTCGGAGCTTTCGACGCAGGGCTCGATCACGCTGAACGGCTTTCAGGTGCCCGCACTCACCACCCGCCGCACCGAAACCACGGTGGAACTGGGTTCGGGCCAGAGCTTCATGATTGCAGGGTTGATGAGTTCAAGCTCGCAGAAGCTGCTCGACAAGGCTCCCGGCCTTGGCGATGTGCCGATCCTTGGCAACCTGTTCCGCAGCCGCGAATTCCGCCGCGGCGAGACCGAGCTGGTGATTGTCGTCACCCCCTATCTCGTCAAGCCGGTTGAAGCCAAGGACATCAAGCTGCCGACCGATGGCTATGCCTCCTCGACGGAATTCGGTCAGCTGCTCGGCTTTCAGGATCACGCAGGCAAATCGGGCACCGAACGGCCCGGGCCAACCGCTGCCCCCGGTGAAGGCGGCCAGCCCGCAGCCCCGCGCGTCGGCGATGCGGATGATCGCTCGCCGGTGACACAAAGCCAGCCGCAGCAGACCCGCCGCAGCGAGAAAAAGGGCACCAAGGCCCAGCGCGAAGCAAGCGCCGCCACTCCCGGCTTCAGCTTCTAAGTGAGAAAGGTGAGAGACATGCCCTTCGCCAACGTCCAGAAAATGCGCCCGGCTTGCGCCATCGCGCTCGCCTTCGGCCTCAGCCTTGGTCTTGCCGCCTGCGGCGGGATGCCGACCAACAAGAGCCTCTACAGCACCAAGCAGCCGGTGGTGGAACGTGCCAATTTCACCTTTGACGTATCCACCACGTCGGCGGGCTTGCCGATCAGCGAGCAGCAGCGGCTCAACGGCTGGTTCGAGACAATGGAATTGCGGTATGGTGATCGCATCACCGTGGATGATCCCACCCTGAACCCGGCGGTCGCCAACGCGGTCAATGATCTGGCCTCGCGTTACGGCCTGATCGTCAAGGGCACCGCACCCACGACAGCAGGCGCGCTTACGCCAGGCATGGCCCGCATCGTCCTGACCCGTTCGCGCGCGTCCGTGCCGGGCTGCCCCGACTGGGAGGACAAATCCGACATGAACTACACCAACGGCCTCAGCGCCAATCACGGCTGCGCCAACAACAGCAATCTGGCCGCAATGGTCGCCGACCCTGAAGACCTGCTGCAAGGCCGCAAGGGTTCGGGCGAGACCCTAGTCAACACCTCGAACAAGGCAATCAAGACATTCCGCGAAGCCCCGCCGACCGGTGCGGAAGGTCTCAAGGATGCAACTGCCCAAGGCGGAGGAGGTAACTAAGCCATGAATGCTCCCTGGAAATCGGGCCTGCCCGGCAACCGCGATCCCTTTGCCGCCTATATCTGCGATGACAGCGCGCTCGATGTGATCCGTCCGGTGGTGATCGAACTCGGCTGGCAGCCGGAAAAGTGCAACAAAGGCGGCCTGCGCAATGCGGTGCAATCGCTATCAGTCAGCGCATCGCCTGCGATCCTGCTGGTTGACCTCTCGGAAAGCGGGGATCCGCTCAATGATATCAACGCGCTCGCCGAGGTGTGCGAGCCCGGCACGGTGGTGATCGCGATCGGTCAGGTCAACGATGTGCGCCTGTATCGCGATCTGCTGGCCAGCGGCATCCATGACTATCTGCTGAAACCGCTTTCCGCCCAGCAGGTGCACGATGCGCTCAATCAGGCGCTGGCGGTGTTCATGGCCCCCAAGATGGGCGATGGCGACAGCGTGAAGCGCCACATTTCAACTGCGGTGGTCGGCACGCGGGGCGGGGTTGGCGCCTCGACGCTCGCGACCTCGCTTGCGTGGATGTTCAGCGATACCCACAAGGTGCCCACCGCGCTGCTTGATCTCGATGTCCACTTCGGCACTGATGCGCTGGCGCTCGATCTCGAGCCGGGCCGCGGCCTGACCGATGCCATCGAGAACCCGAGCCGCATCGACGGCCTGTTCATCGAGCGCGCGATGGTGCGCGCCAATGACAATCTTTCTATCCTGTCAGCCGAGGCACCGATCCACCAGCCGCTGATGACCGATGGTTCGGCCTTTGTGCAGCTTGAGGATGAATTCCGTCAGGCCTTCGAGATGACGGTGATCGACATGCCCCGCAACATGCTGATCAACTTCCCGCAGCTGCTGGGGGATGTGAACCTGGTTCTGTTGGTGTGCGAGCTGACCCTTGCATCGGCGCGCGACACGATCCGCCTGTTGTCATGGCTCAAGACCAACGCCAGCCATGCCCACCCGATGATCATCGCAAACAAGGTGCAGACAGGCGTTGGCGAAATCAGCCGTGCCGATTTCGAAAGCTCGATCGAACGCAAGATCGATATCGTGATTCCCTATGATTACAAGGCAGCTTGTAATGCCGCCAAGCTGGGTCAGGTGTTTGTCGATGCCAACCGGTCGAGCAAGGCGACAGCCGCAATCCGCCAGGTCGCCGAGCGGGTGATGGGGGCAAGCGAGGAGGACCTTGCGGCTACCACGCAGCAGAAGAAGTCGCTGCTCGGCAGCTTCGATCTCAAGTCGCTGCTGCCAAAAAATAACAAGAGCGAAGCCGAGGCGGCCGAATGATCCGCGTCGGCGCATCGGGCGCAGCGCGCACCGCAGCAGCGGTGGGGCTGGCCAGATGCACCTCGCGCGCGCGCTGCCTTAGCAACGCGCCCGATCTTTCGCCTTTGCGTCAGGAGCCAGCAGCATGAACTTTCTTGATACCCTAATCATCACGCTGGTGATCTTCACCCTGCTGGTCGCCGCCTATCTGGTGGTTTCAGGGCCAAGCGCCGCCAAGTCGACCAAGCGGCGGCTCGAATCCTTGCGCTATCGCCATGCCGAAAGCGCCGATGCCAAGGTGGAGGCGCAATTCAAGCGCGCGCTCGCCGCCCGCAAGCCGACGCGCTATCGCGCCGCCGGCTCGGGCTCGCGGGCCGAAGCGCTCGCGCTCCGGCTGGATCGCACCGGCAAATCATGGACAATCTCGCAGTATGCCTACGCGTCGCTCGGAATCGGTCTGGTGATTGCCGTGCTGGTGTTCCTGCAAACTGGCGCGCTGGCGCTGGCGCTGGGGGTTGGCGTGATGATCGGGGCGGGCGTGCCGCATCTGTATGTCAACCGGCTCATCAAGAAGCGCACCAACCAGTTCAACGCCAAGTTTCCCGACGCGATCGAACTGCTCGTGCGCGGCCTGCGATCAGGCCTGCCGGTCACCGAGACGCTGGCGGTTGTTTCCACCGAAGTGCCCGGCCCGGTCGGTGTCGAATTCAAGGGCATCATCGATCGCATCAAGGTCGGCAAGACCATGGAGGATTCGCTTCAGGATACCGCCAACCGTCTCGCGATCCCCGAATTCAATTTCTTCTGCATCACGCTGGCGATCCAGCGCGAAACCGGCGGCAACCTTGCTGAAACGCTCTCGAACCTTGCCGACGTGCTGCGCAAGCGCATCCAGATGAAGCTCAAGATCAAGGCGATGAGCTCGGAAGCCAAGGCGTCTGCCTACATCGTCGGCTCTCTGCCCTTTATCGTGTTCCTGCTCATCACCTGGGCCAATGCCGAATATATCGGCGGCTTCTTCACCGATGAACGCCTCATGGTCGCTGGTATTGGCGGGCTGGTATGGATGGGCATCGGCGTTGCCATCATGGCCAAGATGGTCAGTTTCGAAATCTGATCGCGGGGGAACACAAGCAATGATCAATCAACCGCCCGGACCCACCCTGCTCGGTTTCGACGTGATGATGGTCGGCACTGTGCTGGCTGGCCTTGCCGCTTTTGCGATGGTGCTGGCGATCTATGCGGCGGTCACCATTCGCGATCCCATGGCCAAGCGCGTCAAAGCCCTCGAAGGGCGCCGCGAACAGCTCAAGGCCGGGATCGTCACGGCCTCGGCCAAGAAGCGCAGTTCGCTGCGGCGCGCCTCGCAGGGCACCGAAAAGGTGCGCGAGAAGCTCGACCGGATGAAAGTGCTCCAGCAAAGCCAGCTTGAGGGGATCCAGCAGAAGCTGGCCCATGCAGGGTTTCGCAACAAGGAACTCGCGGTCTATGTGATCGGCGCGCGCGCGGTCTTGCCGCTGGTGCTCGGCGGGACAGCGGCGCTGATGGTCTATGTGGTCGATTATTTCCCCGACTGGGGGGATTTTCAGAAATTCATGCTTTTCGCGGCAGCCGTGCTGATCGGCTACAAGGGGCCGGAAGTCTATATCGGCAACACCGCGACCAAGCGCACCAAGGAAATCCAGAAGGGCCTGCCCGATGCGCTCGACCTGCTGGTGATTTGCGCCGAGGCCGGTCTGACAGTGGACGCCGCTTTCAACCGGGTCGCCCGTGAACTGGGCCGCGCCTATCCCGAGCTGGGCGATGAATTCGCGCTCACCGCGATCGAACTCTCCTTCCTCAACGAACGGCGCATGGCGTTCAACAACCTGGCTTACCGGGTCAACCTGGATGCCATCAAAGGTGTGGTCACAACCATGATCCAGACCGAAAAATACGGCACGCCGCTCGCCAGCGCGCTGCGCGTGCTTTCGGCCGAATTCCGTAATGAGCGCATGATGCGCGCCGAAGAAAAGGCCGCGCGCCTGCCCGCGATCATGACGATCCCGCTCATCCTGTTCATTCTGCCGTGCCTGTTCGTGGTTATTCTTGGCCCGGCAGCCTGCGCGATCTCGGATGCGCTGATCAAATAGGCACGGGGTGCCGCGCACCCCGATCATCGCACCCCCACGGGCCGGCCCCTTTTTTCAAGGGTCGGCCCGCTTGGTTTTCAGCCGCGCCCGCCGAGCATGGCTTCAGCCCGCGCGCGCAAGGCTGCCAGCATGGCGCGCAAGGCCGCCTGTTCGCCGGGCGCAAGGCAGCCAAGCAATTCCCGCTCGGTCGCCAGCGCCAGCGGCATGACTTCGGCGTGGATCGCCCGCCCCTCGCCCGTCAGTTCAAGCAATTGCGAGCGCCCGTCCACCGGATTGGGCAAGCGCGCGATCAGCCCGCGTTCTTCCAGCACCCGCACCGCGCGGTTGACCGCGACCTTGTCCATCAGCGTTGCCGACGTCAGCGCGCGTTGGGTGATGCCACGGGCATGGGCAGCATCGCCGAGCACCGCCATCACCCGCCATTCGGGGATTTTCAGCCCGAACCGCTTGCGATAGCGCTCGGCGATAAGAGCGCTCACCGCATTGGAAGCCACCGAAAGCTGATAGGGCAGGAACCCGGCAAGCTGGCCCGCCTCGCTCACGGCATCCTCATTCATAGGGCCGTGCATTCCACCACGGGTAGAAATCGGGCATGTCGGCGCTGACCTTGCCAGGATATTGGGGCTCGCGCTTTTCAAGGAAGCTGGCGATCCCTTCCTTGGCATCCGTGCCGCGCGAGAGGCGATAGATCGCCCGGCTGTCGATCTTGTGGGCTTCCATCGGATGATCGGCGCTCGCCAGCCGCCACATCATCGCGCGAGTCATGGCGACCGAAATCGCGCTGGTGTTGTCGGCAATCTCGCGGGCGAGCGCCTCGGCGGCGGGCAGCAGCTCGGATGGCGCGTGGACCGAACGCACCAGCCCGCCCGCCTTCGCCTCAGCCGCATCGAACACGCGGCCCGTGTAGCACCACTCCAAGGCCTGGGCGATACCGACAATCCGCGGCAGGAACCAACTCGATGCCGCCTCAGGCACGATCCCGCGCCGGGCGAAGACAAAGCCATAACGCGCAGTCTCGCTCGCAAGGCGGATGTCCATAGCAAGCTGCATGGTCGCGCCCACGCCCACCGCAACGCCGTTGCAGGCGGAGATCAGCGGTTTCTTGCTTTCAAACAGCCGGAGCGTCAGCAGCCCGCCGCCGTCGCGCACGCGCGCATCCGCAAGGCTCTCCACCTGTTCGCCGCTCGCAAACACCTGCCCGCCATTTTCGGGTGTCAGATCAGCGCCCGCGCAGAAAGCGCGCTCGCCGGAGCCGGTAAAGATCACCGCGCGGCACCCATCATCGGCGTCGATATCATCCATCGCCGCCATGATCTCCTCGCCCATGGTCCGCGTGTAAGCATTCATCTTGTCGGGGCGATTGAGGGTGATGGTGGCGATGCCACTCGCCTTGGTGACGATGATCTGGGTGTATTGGGTCATTGGGTTACCTCTCCTTTGCGCTGTGTGATGCCACGGCTCTCGCAAAAGAAAACCCCCGCAAAAGCGAGGGCTTTCCTTGACTGGTTTCCGGCGTTCACCTCCGGCCCGGAAGGGCCGCAAGGGCAACCGCCCGCCCGCAGCGGCGCGAGCCTTCAGGCTCGCATTGCCGCGAGGAATTTTATCAACGCGGCGCCATGCGAATACCGCCATCAAGGCGCACGTCCTCGCCGTTGAAGTAGCCGGTCTCGATCATCGTCATCGCGAGCTTGGCATATTCGGTCGGGATACCCAGACGCTTGGGGAACGGCACACTGGCCGCCAGCGCATCGCGCACGTTCTGCGGCGCGGCGGCAAGCAGCGGGGTGTCGAAGATACCCGGCAGAATAGTGTTCACCCGAATGCCTTCGTTCATCAGGTCGCGCGCGATGGGCAGGGTCATGCCGATCACGCCCGCCTTCGAAGCCGAATAGGCAGCCTGCCCGATCTGGCCATCTTCACCCGCCACGCTGGCGGTGTTCACAATCGCGCCGCGCTCACCGAATTCGTCGATCGGATCCAAGGTCATCATGCCCGCTGCCGACTTCGCGATGCAGCGGAAGGTGCCGATGAGGTTCACCTGAATGACGAAATCGAAGGCGCTGATGGGAAAATGCTTGATCGAGCCATCTTCCTTCGAACGGCTGGCGGTCTTGATCGCATTGCCGATCCCGGCGCAGTTCACCAGAATGCGCTCCTGCCCGTGGGCCGCGCGCGCCTTGGCGAAACCTGCGTCAACGTCCTCATCCTTGGTCACATTGACCAGACAGAACACGCCGCCGATTTCGGCTGCGAGCGCTTCGCCCTTTTCGGCGTTCATGTCGAACAGCGCGACTTTCGCGCCCTTGGCGGCCAGAGCGCGGGCCGTCGCCGCACCAAGGCCGGAAGCACCGCCGGTGACGACGGCGGGGGTATTGGCTGAAACTTCCATTTTTTGCTTCCTCTCGATCAAAAATGGTCATCCCAGCGAAAGCTGGGATCTCAAGCGGATGGGTTGGGCACTTGCGGCCCTGGGCCCCAGCTTTCGCTGGGGTGACGGTGGAAATCAGAGCGCCTCGATGATCGTCACGTTGGCGACACCGCCGCCTTCGCACATCGTTTGCAGGCCATACTTCTTGCCGTGACGCTTCAAGGCATGAACCAGCGTCGCCATCAGCTTGGTGCCGCTCGCCCCCAGCGGGTGGCCGAGCGCAATCGCCCCGCCGTGGACATTCAGCCGCTCCGGATCAGCGCCGGTGTGCTTGAGCCATGCCAGCGGCACCGAGGCGAAGGCTTCATTGACTTCGAACAGGTCGATATCATCAATGCTGAGGCCTGCGCGCTGCAAGGCGCGGTCGGTGGCGAACAACGGTTCTTCCAGCATGATCACCGGATCGCCCGCCGTCACGGTGAGGTTGTGGATGCGCGCAAGCGGAGTGAGGCCGTGGGCCTTCAAGGCCGCTTCGGAAACCACCAGCACCGCCGAAGACCCATCGCAGATCTGGCTCGATGAAGCCGCCGTGATCGCGCCATCGGGCGAGAGCAGCTTTACGCCCGCGATGCCTTCCAGCGATGCGTCGAAGCGGATGCCTTCATCGACAGTGTGCATTTGGGCGCCTTCGGGAGTTTCCACCTCCACGCCCACAATCTCGCGCTCGAAGGCACCGGCCTGCGTCGCGGCAATCGCCTTCCGGTGGCTGTCATAAGCGAATTGATCGAGTTGATCCTTGGTGAAGCCGTGCTTCTTGACGATCATTTCGGCGCCCATGAACTGGCTGAAATTGATGCCGGGCCACTTCGCCTCGATCCCGTCAGCCTTGGCATAAAGGCCTTCCTTCATGTGCAGCGTGACGTTGGAGCCCATCGGGACGCGGGTCATGCTTTCGACGCCGCTCGCGATCACCACGTCCTGCGTGCCGCTCATCACGGCTTGGGCTGCAAACTGGATTGCCTGCTGGGATGATCCGCACTGGCGATCGATGGTGACGGCGGGGGTGGACTGGGGGAGGAGCTTCGACGCGAGCACGCCCATGCGGCCAACCTGCAAGGCCTGCTCGCCGGCCTGCGAAACACAGCCCGTTACCACATCGTCGATCGCGGATGGATCAATCCCCGAACGCTCAACGATGGCGTCGAGCGACTTTGCGAGCAGATCGACCGGATGCACCCCGGCCAGACGCCCGCCGCGGCGGCCACCAGCCGTGCGCACGGCTTCGACGATATAGGCTGTGGTCATGATGTCTCTCTCCTTTCGGCAGATCAGTTTCTGATCGCCACTTGCTTCGCGCCTCCGCCTATTGAAGGCCACCGACAGAATCAAGCGTCTAAGATGACAGGACGCCGCAACTCAGCGCGTCCGGCCCTGATCGCGATCAAGCAGCAATTGCCACAGGATCGCGGCGACTTCGCCATCGGGCACGCCGGTGATGCGTTCGGGCCGCCAGCGCCGCTCGAAGGCTTCCACCGCCTTCGCCTGATCGGTGATGTCATAGCCGAAGCGTTCGAGCGCCAGATAGAACGCACCCAGATTATGAAACGGATCGCCCGCACCAAGGGATTGCGGGCGCGGCAGGCACAGCTTGTATTCGGCAAGGCGATCCCAGGGAAACAGCTCGCCCGGATCGATCTTGCGCATCGGGGCAACGCAGGAATGGCCCACCACATTGGCGCGCGGAATATCATACTGCTTCAAGATCCGCGCCAGCAGCGGGATCAGCGCATTGATCTGCGCTTCGGCAAAGCCGCGATAGCCGCCATTGGCGGGCTCATGGCCGGGATGGTCCAGCTCGATCCCGATACTGGCGGAATTCACATCGGGAATTCCACGCCAGTAACTTGCGCCCGCGTGCCAGGCACGGCGGTGTTCGGGGACCAGCCGGATCACCCCGCCTTCTTCGGTGATGCAGTAATGCGCGGAAACCTTGGCCGCCGGGTCAGTCATCCGATCAAGCGCCGCGCCGACCGGTTTCATCTCGGTATAGTGCAGCACGATCATGGAAATGGGGAGCGTTCGCTCATCGTGGTTGGGCGATAGGCGTTCCTCGTGAACCAGCTCATCCTCGCCCATCTTCGCGTTCCCTCTTAACCGATCAGCCCGTCCGGCTCGGGCAGGACCGCGCCCAGCACCAGCACACCCTCGCCCAACTTGTATTGGAGGCCGCCTGCCAGCTCCTCGGCAACCAGCGCGATCATGTGCGCGGCGGCGGTTCGGCTGGTGATTTCGTGGGCTGCCAGATCGCCTTGCAGCGCGCGACCGATGTTCTCGTCAAAGGCGATGCGATCACCCTTGGCGCGCGCGACGATCTCGACCGCGCCCTCGCGCCGCTCGGCCCCGATATCAAGCGTGCCGCCGCGCACCAGACTATCCAGCCCGATCTGCGCGAGGTTGAGCAGCACCTTGACTGCGGGCTTGGGCAGGCTTGGATCGGCAATCGCCCAGTTGATCGCAATACGCTTGTTATCGGCCGCGAGCGCATCGATCACAGCTTTCGCCTCGTCAATCGGGATCGCCTCGCCAAAGCCGCCGGCCGCGCCGAAAGCGAGGCGGAAGAATTTGAGCTTGTCGGTGCTGATCCGCGCCGATTGTTCAAGCAGTTCGACAACCTGCGCGCGCATCTGGGGGTCTTTTTCGTCGGCCAGCAGTTCCAGACCATTGGCGAGCGCGCCCACCGGCGAGAGCATATCATGGCACAGCCGCGAACACAGCATCGCGGCAAGATCGGTTTGCGAGGTCATGGCCAACGTCCTAGCCATCGATCAGGGCAAAGGAAAGTGGGGTGAAGCCCTCGTCCCCATCGCGCCACAGCCTGAAGTCGTCCCCTGCGATGATCGCCCAGATCCGCCCGTCGCCGCTGGCACAGGCGCGATCGGTGGCCGAAGGCGCAGGCGCGCCGTGCGGGTGCGAATGGTAATAGCCCAGCACCTGATGCCCGCCAGCGCGCGCGGCGCGGTGCGCGGCGATCAGCGCCGCAGGATCAATTTCGAAGTGTGTGTGCGGGCTGGGATGGATATTGCGCGCGGACACAGCGGCAGCGATGCGTGTGCCCTCCCCCAGCAATATGCCGCAGGCTTCCAAAGGGTGCGCGGCGCGGGCAGCGGCGATGAGAGCGGCGTGAACTTCGCTTGTCAGCACAATTTCCATCGCGCATGGCCTTAGCATGTCTGGCGAGGAAATCATCACCGGGACAGCCCCTGCCTCAGGCCGCCTCGACAAGGTGCTGGCCGAGGCGAGCGGGCTCAGCCGCGCGCGGGTGCAGGCGCTGATTGACGAGGGCCGGGTCGAGATCGCGGGCAAGCCTGCTGCGGCGGCCTCATTCAAAGTGGCCGAGGGCGCGCCCTTCCGGATCAGCGTTCCGCCTGCCGCCGAAGCCGCAGCGCGCGCGCAGGACATCCCGCTGACCATTGCTTATGAAGATGCCCACCTCATCGTCGTCGACAAGCCTGCCGGGCTGGTGGTGCACCCGGCGGCGGGCAATGCCGATGGCACGCTGGTCAATGCGCTGCTGCATCACTGCGCCCAGAACGGTGGGGGCCAGCTTTCCGGCATCGGCGGGGTCGCGCGGCCCGGCATTGTCCACCGCATCGACAAGGATACCTCCGGCCTGCTGGTCGTCGCCAAGACTGACGCGGCGCATGAAGGCCTCGCCGCGCAATTCGCCGCCCATTCGGTGCACCGCCGCTATCTTGCGGTATGTGCCGGGCACCCCTCGCCCAGCGAAGGCACCATCGATGCGCGGCTCGGCCGCTCGGATACAGACCGCAAGAAAATGTCGGTGCTGCCCAAGGATTCCTCGCGCGGCAAACACGCGATCACGCATTATCGGACGATTGAGAGACTCTGCGGCGCGGCGCTGATCGAATGTCGCCTCGAAACCGGGAGAACCCATCAGGTGCGCGTTCACTGTGCGTCAATCGGCCATGGCCTACTGGGGGATCCGCTTTACGGGCGGACCCCCAAGGGCCTGCGCCCCGTGCTCGAGCGAACCGGGTTTGCCCGGCAAGCGCTCCACGCGGCAGAACTGGGCTTCAATCATCCGGTAACGGACGAAGCCCTGCGATTTGCCAGCCCGCTGCCCGGCGATATGCGGGAACTGATCGACGAACTTGGTGGTAGTTATCGATGAATTGAGCAGCATTTGGCACAATTTGCCTCTATAAATGATCCGGTGGCCCAATCTGCCGTATGCTCAACAGAGGTGCGGCGCACAGCGGTCGACTTAAGAAAGGTCAGGTTACGCATGAACAACCCCAAGACCCAGTCGCTCCCGGCTTTGAGCGGTGAGCAGAGCCTCAATCGCTATCTCGCCGAGATTCGCAAATATCCGGTGCTGACGGCCGAGCAGGAATATATGCTCGCCAAGCGTTATCAGGAACACGAAGACCCCGAAGCGGCGGCCCAGCTGGTCTCCAGCCACCTGCGCCTCGTTGCCAAGATCGCGATGGGTTATCGCGGCTACGGCCTGCCGCTGGCTGATCTCATTTCCGAAGGCAATGTGGGCCTCATGCAAGGCGTCAAGAAGTTCGAGCCCGATCGGGGTTTCCGCCTTGCGACCTATGCAATGTGGTGGATCAAGGCGAGCATGCAGGAATTTATCCTGCGTTCCTGGAGCCTGGTGAAAATGGGCACCACGTCGGCGCAGAAAAAGCTGTTCTTCAACCTTCGCCGCATGAAAAAACAGCTCGAAGCCTACGAGGACAGCGACCTTTCGGCCGAAGATGTCGCCAAGATCGCGACCGACTTGGGCGTGCCCGAGCAGGAAGTCGTCAACATGAACCGGCGCATGATGATGGGCGGCGATGCCTCGCTCAACGTCGCGATGCGCTCGGACGAGGATGGCTCGGGCCAGTGGCAGGATTGGCTGGTCGATGATCGCCCCTTGCAGGACGAAACCGTCGCTGACGCCGAAGAATCGCAGATGCGCATGGAAATGCTCTCGCAGGCGATGGAAAGCCTGAATGATCGCGAACGCCACATCCTCACCGAACGCCGCCTGACAGACCGGCCGCAGACGCTGGAGGAATTGAGCCAGGCCTATGATGTCAGCCGCGAACGCATCCGCCAGATCGAAGTGCGCGCCTTTGAAAAGCTGCAAAAGGCCATGCACCGCATCGCGGGTGAAAGGCTGCTGCCGGGCATGGCGTGAGGCAAGGGCCAGTCGCCACGCCCGACAAGCGGGCGGGCGGGACAGGCCGCGCAGCGTTGCACTGAGGGATGAGTGCCGATAAAGCCGCGCGATGCTCGCCCGTGCCGCCCGCATTCTTGCCAAGGTCATCATCGGCTGGATTGCGCTGACCGCCGTGCTGGTGGTGGCCTTTCGCTTCATCCCCGTGCCCGTCACCGCGACGATGCTGATGGACGAAAACGGATGGGCCCGCGATTGGCAGAGCCTCGACAAGATTGACCGCAATCTGATCGCCGCTGTGATCGCAGCGGAAGATTCGCGCTTTTGCGAACATTCCGGCTTCGACACCGCAGCGATCGAGCAGGCGATGCGCGAAAACATGGAAGGGGGCCGCATCAGAGGCGGATCGTCGATCAGCCAGCAAACCGCCAAGAACGTGTTCCTGTGGCAGGGCGGCGGCTTTGTGCGCAAGGCGTTCGAGGCGTGGTTCACCTTCTGGATCGAACGGGTCTGGGGCAAGCGGCGGATCATGGAAGTCTATCTCAACGTCGCGGAAACCGGGATCGGCACTTATGGCGCCGAGGCAGGCGCCCAGCGATATTTTGGCAAATCCGCCGCGCGCCTATCGCCCGATCAGGCGGCCCGCATGGCCGCCGCCCTGCCCAGCCCCAAGAAGCGCTCGGTAAAAAATCCGCGCGGCTGGCTGGCGCGGCATGGCAACCGGATTGAACGCCGGATCGGGATCGTCAAGCGGGATGGCCTTGACGCATGCGTCTACAACTAGGCCGGAACCGCCGCGCTCACCTGTGCGTTCGGTGCAAACCATGGTCGCTTCCCCTCGCATTTTCCCCTAGCCACGCATGATGCCGCAACCTGATCGCCCCGCAGCATCGGCTTCGGCCGCCACGGCCGAAGCGCGCGAGGCACTGCGCTCAGCGATGGTGCGGCTGGGCGATGGCGACAAGGCGGCGCTGGAGGAAATCTACCGCGCCACACGGGTGAAACTGTTCGGCATTTGTCTGCGTATCTTGGGCGACCGAAAGGAAGCCGAGGACGCCTTGCAGGACGTTTACGTCAATCTCTGGCAGCGGGCTGACCGCTATGATCCCGCGCGCGCGAGCCCGATCGCGTGGCTGGCGGCGTTTGCGCGCAACCGCGCGATTGATCGGCTGCGCACCGGCAAGGTGCGCCAAGGGGCCGTGGCGGTGGAGGAGGCGGCGCCGCTTGCCGATGAAGCGCCGCTGGCGGAGGCGCTGCTCATTGATCTGGAACGCAACGCACAGATCCACACCTGCCTCGGCGCGCTGGATGAACGCACGCAGGCGCATATTCGCGCGGCCTTTTTCGAGGGCAAGACCTATGCCCAGCTGGCCGAACAAGCAGGCGTGCCGCTCGGCACGATGAAAAGCTGGATCCGGCGCGGGTTGATGCGGCTGCGCCTGTGTCTGGAAGCGAGCGAGCGGGCATGAGCGGCGGCGAAGAAACCGATCCGCTGCGCGATGATCCGCTGATCGCGGCGGAATGGGCGCTTGGCCTGCTGGAAGGCGAGGAATTGCTCGCCGCGCGCGGGCGCAATGCCATCGAACCCGATTTTGCCTGGCGCAAGGAATGGTGGGACAACTGGTTTGCCCCGCTGGCCGACGAGATCGCGCCTGCCGAACCAGCCCCGCACGTGTGGGAGCGGATTGCCGCAGTCGTGAATGCGCCCGCGCCGGTATCGGCAGAGGTGGTATCGCTGCAAGCGCGCGTCAAACGCTGGCAGATCGTCTCGGTGCTGACATCGGCAGCCGCCGCGATTGCCGTGATGGTGAGCCTGTTCGGGCCTGCCGCTGCGCCTCCTCCAGCCTCTCCGGAAACTGCCCCGCTGGTCGCCAGCGTGCCGATCGGCGATGGCGGCCTCAGGCTCGATGTCACCTATCTGCCCGCTTCCGATCAGATGCTGGTCGGCGCTGCCGGGCTGACGGCTGACGGGGTGCATGATCACGAATTGTGGCTGGTGCCGGGTGATGGCAGTGCCTTGCAGTCGCTCGGCGTGGTCGCACCGGGCACGGTGAAAGCAATGGTGCTGCCCGCTGACATTACCCGCAATATGACAGCAGGGGCGCAGCTGGTGCTGACCCGCGAACCGCTTGGCGGCAAGCCCGCAGGTGCAGCGGCCGGGCCCGTGGTGGCGCGCGGTGCGCTTGCACCAGTATGATCCGGCAAGCTCAAGCCATTCGTCGTATCGCGGCGGCGGTTCATCGGCTTTGCGGCAAGGCCGCTGCATCTTAAGCGCCGCTTGATCGTAGCTGCGATGCAAGGCCGCAAAGCGCCTTGCCATCCAAGGAGATTTCTTGTGTCCCTTACCCCCCGACTGACTTTCAAGGCCGCTGCCCTCGCGCTGCTCGCCGCCACTGCCCCGCTCGCCAGCGCCCCGGCCTTTGCGCAGAGCGAAGCCGCTGCCAAGGGCAACATTGTCGAAACCGCGCAGAGCACCGGCGTGCACAAGACGCTGGTCGCCGCCGTGCAGGCCGCCGGCATTGCCGATATGCTGGCAGCGCCCGGCCCCTTCACCATTTTCGCGCCGACCGATGACGCCTTCGGCAAGCTGCCCGCTGGCACCGTGGAAACGCTGGTGAAGCCGGAAAACCGCCAGATGTTGATCGGCATTCTTGCCTACCACGCGGTTGCAGGCGAAGTGACCAGCACCGCGCTCGTCAAGCTGATCCAGGACAATGGCGGCAAGGCCACGGTCAACACCGTGATGGGCATGCCGCTCACCGCCGAGATCGTTGGCGGCAAGGTTGTGATCACCGACGCCAAGGGCGGCAAGTCAACCGTGACCATGGCTGACGTGAAGACCACCAACGGCGTGATCCACGTGACTGACGGCGTGTTCCTGCCGGGCTAAGCCCCTTTCGCGCTAGCGCTGCCTCCGGCTCTTTCCCCCTACTCCCGCGGCCGGGGAGCGCGAACCCGAACCCCGTCCGGCGCTTCCTCCACGCGCCGGGCGGGGTTTTTTTGGATAGCAACACGTTACATTCCTCCCCATGCCGCAGGAATAGGGAGGTGGAAGACGCGGCAGGCGGCTGACGGAGGGGTAACTTCGTCAGCGCGGCAAATTACCCCGCGCTCAAGCAGCGCAGCAAAACTACGCCGCCTCTTCCTTCTGCTCTTTCGAGCCATGCACCTGGATCGGGTCTTTCTTGCCCGCCACCACATCGGCATCGATCACGATTTCGCTCACGCCCTGCATGTCGGGCAAATCGAACATCGTATCGAGCAGCAGGCCTTCGACGATGGAACGCAGGCCGCGCGCGCCGGTCTTGCGCTTGATCGCGCGCTCGGCAATCGCTTGCAGTGCATCATCGGTGAAGGTCAGCTCCACATCCTCAAGCTCGAACAGCTTGCGATACTGCTTCACCAGCGCGTTCTTCGGCTCTTTGAGGATCGTCACCAGCGCGGGCACATCCAGGTCGTGCAGCGTGGCGATCACCGGCAGACGCCCGACGAATTCAGGGATGAGGCCGAACTTGAGGAGATCCTCAGGCTCGCTCTTTTCGAGCAACTCGCCCACGCGGCGCTTGTCGGGATCGGCGACATGCGCGCCGAAACCGATCGAGCGCTTCTGCAAGCGGTCAGCAATGATCTTGTCGAGACCCGCAAAGGCCCCGCCGCAGATGAACAGGATATTGGTGGTGTCCACTTGCAGGAATTCCTGCTGCGGATGCTTGCGCCCGCCCTGCGGCGGCACGCTGGCGGTGGTGCCTTCCATCAGCTTCAGCAGTGCCTGCTGCACGCCTTCACCCGAAACGTCGCGGGTGATCGAGGGGTTTTCAGCCTTGCGGGTGATCTTGTCGATCTCGTCGATATAGACGATCCCGTGCTGCGCCTTCTCGACGTTGTAATCGGAGGCTTGCAGCAGCTTGAGGATGATGTTCTCGACATCCTCGCCCACGTAGCCCGCTTCGGTCAGCGTGGTGGCATCTGCCATCGTGAAGGGCACATCGAAGGTGCGCGCCAGCGTCTGCGCGAGCAGGGTCTTGCCCGAACCCGTCGGGCCGACGAGCAGAATGTTCGACTTGGCGAGTTCCACATCGCCCGCCTTGCCCGAATGCTTCAGCCGCTTGTAGTGATTGTGCACCGCGACCGAAAGCACGCGCTTGGCCCGGTCCTGCCCGATCACGTAATCATTGAGCGTCGTGAAGATATCCATCGGGGTGGGGATTTCGCCTTCCTTGCGCCCGGCGATCCCTGCCTTGGTTTCTTCGCGGATGATGTCGTTGCACAGCTCGACGCATTCATCGCAGATGAACACTGTGGGGCCTGCGATAAGCTTGCGCACCTCATGCTGCGACTTGCCGCAGAAGCTGCAATAGAGGGTGCTCTTGCTGTCAGAACCGCTCAATTTGGTCATTCCTGTGTCCTCGAATCCGGGCGGCGAAGCGGGCCTGTGCCCCGCGCGGATTCGTCAAGTGTATCTTGCGCGCCGGATGAATCAACCGACGCGGCGCTTTTTCCTGTCCAATGCGAGGCGATATGCGGGGGTGAGAGGCTGAAAATTCAGCCCTCTGGAACCCACGCGTCCCGCGATGGATCAGCTGTGCGATGACTTATTCCGGCGCCCCGCCCGAACCATCGGCGGCGGTGTCTTCATTGTCGGGCCGGCTTTCGAACACCTTGTCGACAAGGCCGAATGCCTTGGCCTCTTCGGCTTCGAGGAAGGTGTCGCGGTCCATCGCCTTTTCGATTTCATCGAGGCTGCGGCCGGTGAACTTGACGTAGAGATCGTTCATGCGGGCACGGATCCGCAGGATCTCGCGCGCCTGAATCTCGATATCGGAAGCCATCCCGCGCGCGCCCCCCGAAGGCTGGTGGATCATGATGCGGGCATTGGGCAGCGCAATCCGCATCCCCGGCTCACCCGCTGCGAGCAAGAAACTGCCCATGCTGGCAGCCTGCCCGATGCACACGGTCGAGACGCGCGGCTTGATATATTGCATGGTGTCATAGATCGCGAGGCCCGCCGTCACTACGCCGCCGGGCGAGTTGATATACATGCTGATCGGCTTCGAAGGATTTTCGCTTTCGAGGAACAGCAGCTGTGCCACGATCAGCGAGGCCATGCCGTCCTCGACCTGCCCCGTCACAAAAACGATGCGTTCGCGCAGCAGGCGCGAGAAGATGTCGAAGCTGCGCTCGCCCCGGCTGGTCTGCTCGACGACGACAGGCACCAGCGCGCCCGTGATGGGATCGCGGGTGAATTGGCCCTGAGTGCCATAGGTTTCGCCGAGAGTGCCGGACAGATCGATCATGGGGCTATGCATCCTTTGTGTTTTGCCTCGTCGCTATGTCGGAGGCAGCCATGCAATTTCAAGTGCGTTTACCATGCGGCCTGTGAATTGTGGCTTGTGACAGGAAACGGGGGCGTTTTCACACTTGCGCGGTCCGTGCGGCGTGGCACACCCTTGCGCGCATGACCATTCCCGCCATTGCGCACCGCGCGCTCGCCGCCCTGCTTGCCACCACCGCCACCGCCACCGCGGCGCTCGCGCAGGCGCAGGCGCCTGCCAGCCCGGCGGCTGCCGCACAAAGCTATGTCGATCGGATCGCGGCACTTGATGATGCCGGGCCGCAGCTGAACGCGGTGATCGTCTATGATGCCGACGCTGCAAGCAAGGCGGCGCGCGCCAAAGGCCCGCTGGCCGGGCGCACCGTTCTGGTGAAGGACAATATCGAAACCAGCGAATGGCCGACCACCGCAGGCAGCCTTGCGCTCAAAGACAATGCGACCGGCCGCGATGCGCCGCTCATCGCCAATCTGCGCCGGGCAGGCGGCGTGGTGCTGGGCAAGGCCAACCTTTCCGAATGGGCCAATATCCGCTCCAGCAATTCAACCAGCGGGTGGAGCGCGGTGGGCGGGCTCACGAAGAACCCCCACGCGATCGATCGCAATTCCTGCGGTTCATCGTCCGGCAGCGGGGCAAGCATTGCGGCGGGGCTGGCGTGGGCAGCGATCGGCACCGAGACCAACGGCTCGATCACCTGCCCTGCGAGCGTCAACGGGATTGTCGGTTTCAAGCCGAGCGTCGGGATCGTCAGCCGCACCCATGTGGTGCCGATTTCGAGCACGCAGGACACCGCCGGGCCGATGGCCGCCAGCGTCTATGACGCCGCGCTGCTGCTGACCGCGATGGCTGGTGCAGACGCGGCCGATCCGATCACGCTGGAGGCAAAGCGGGTGGCCGATTACACCGCGGGGCTCAGCACCGCATCGCTTGCCGGGGTGCGCATCGGGGTGCTGCGCAAGGCCGTGGGGACGCGCGCTGATGTCGCCGCACTGTTCAACGCTGCGCTCGGCGATCTTGCCCGCGCGGGCGCAGTGCTGGTCGATCTCGATTACGAAACCCCGCCCACCTTCTGGCGCAGCACCACGCCCGTGTTGCTGTATGAATTGCGCATCGAAATGGACAAGTATCTCGGCACGCGCCCCGGCAGCGGCGGCCCGCGCAGCCTGGCCGATGTGGTCGCCTTCAACAAGGCCAACCCGCAAGACGAATTGCGCTGGTTCGGGCAGGATTTGCTGGAGCGCGCGCTGACCACCACCGACGCGACCGCTTACGCCGAAAACCTTGCCACCATTCGCCGCATGACCCGCGAGGAAGGGATCGACAAGCTGCTGGCTGACAACAGCGTCGCTTTTCTGGTCGCGCCCACCATGGGCCCAGCATGGACGAGCGATCTGGTGCTGGGGGACAATTTTTCGGGCCGCATCGGCGCAGGCTATCTCGCGGCGATTGCGGGCTATCCGCACCTGACTGTGCCGATGGGCGCAGTCGAAGGCTTGCCAGTCGGCCTTTCGATCATGGGCGCGCGCTGGGAGGATCACGCGGTGCTGAAAGCAGGTGCGGCTTACGAAAAGGCACGGACAGCCAAACTGCCCGCGCCTTCGTTTGATCGGTGGAAGCCTGCCGAACAGTAAGGGCGTATCTCCCGCACCTCCGAAAGAGGGGGTGCCCTGCTACCCACCAGCGGTCACGAGCGAGGCCTGCGGCCTCACCCCACCCCCAACCCCTCCCTGAAGGGAGGGGAAGCAGGGCGCCTTACTTCTTGGCCGCTGCCTTCTTGGCCGGGGCAGGCTTCGCCTTCTTGGCAGCGGGCTTTTCCTCCGCATCTTCATTGGCCTTGGCAGCGGCCTTCTTGGGCGCGGCCTTCTTGGCCGGCTTTTCCTCGGCAGCCGGAGCTTCCTCGGCAGGCGCTTCCTTCTTGGCAGCGGCCTTCTTTTTTGCCGGAGCCTTCTTCGCAGCTGGAGCTGCCTCGGCCCCATCATCCGCTTCGATCGCGGCCTGAAGCTCCTCCACAGTCACTTCACGCTCCGTGATCTCGGCCTTGTCGAACAGGAAATCGACGACCTTATCCTCATACAAGGGCGCGCGCAGCTGGGCTGCGACGATCGGCTCGGACTGGACATATTCGATGAAGCGCTGGCGATCTTCTGGGCGATACTGCGCGGCGGCCTGCTGCACCAGCATGCCCATTTCCTGCGAAGTCACTTCCACGCCATTGGCCTGGCCGATTTCCGAGAGAAGCAGGCCCAACCGCACGCGGCGCTCGGCGATAGTGCGGTACTCGTCCTTCTCGTCCTCGATCTGCTTCAATGCAGCCTCGGGGTTTTCGTCCTGCGCGGCTTCCTGCTGGAGCTGCGCCCAGATCTGCTCGAACTCGGCCTCGACCATGCTGGGGGGCACTTCGAAGCTGTGACCGGCGGCCAGCTGATCGAGCAGCTGGCGCTTCATCTGGGTGCGGGTGAGCCCGGCGGTCTGCTGTTCGAGCTGCGCTTTCATGATCTCCTTGAGCTTAGCAAGGCTATCAAGGCCAAGGTTCTTGGCGAAATCTTCATCGATCACGGTTTCGGTTTCGACCTTCACCGCCTTCACCGTGACATCGAATGTCGCTTCCTTGCCCGCGAGATGTTCAGCCTGATATTCGGCCGGGAACGTGACGGTGATGGTCTTTTCCTCACCGGTTTTAACGCCCACGAGCTGTTCTTCAAAGCCGGGGATGAACATGCCCGAACCCAGCACCAGCGCGGTATCTTCGGCCGAACCACCTTCGAACGGCTCGCCATTCAGCTTGCCGACAAAGTCGATGATCAGCTGATCGCCGTCAGCCGCCTTCTTGGTCTTGGCCGCGTCCTTGTAGCTCTTGTTGTTCCCGGCAATGCCCATAAGTGCTTCATCGATCTGGGCATCGCTGACAGGTACCACGAGACGTTCGATCTTGAGACCATCCGTGCTCGGCGCGGCGATCACAGGCAGCACTTCAAGGCTGATGGTCAGCTCGGCATCCTTGCCCTGCTCATAACCTTCGCCCAGCGCGATCTGCGGCTGCATCGCGGGGCGCAGCTGTTCATTGCGGATCAGCGTGTCGAGCGAATCGCGAATCGTATCGTTCACCACCTGCGCGTGGACGCTTTCGCCATGCATCTTCTTCAGAAGGTTGACCGGCACCTTGCCCGGACGAAAGCCCGGCATCCGCACCTGCGGCGCGATCTTCTTCAGCTCGGCATCGACGCGCGCGGCGATCTCGCCAGCCGGAATCGTCACGGCGTAGCTGCGCTTCAGACCTTCATTGACAGTCTCTTTGGTTTGCATGGGATTGGGCAAAGCCTTCTTGAAGTGAAATCCGAATGAGCCGGACGGCGCGGAACCGGGCGAACTTGGTGCGGGCGAAGGGACTCGAACCCCCACATCTTGCGATGCCAGAACCTAAATCTGGTGCGTCTACCAATTTCGCCACGCCCGCATTGCCCGAACGAAGCCGCGCGGGAAGCAAGGCCCCCCGCGCGTTATTGGCTGCGCCTCTATCCCGCTTGGGAGAAAAGGGCAAGCGCAACACGCTTGAAGGCGGAGGAAAGCGCGTTTAAGGGCCGCGCCCATGACCGAGAACTCTGCAACCGACCTGCCGCCCGATCACCTCTCCGTAAACCCGGCGAGCCCTTTCTTCAATGGCGAACTGCTCCAGCGCGGGGTTGGTATCCGGTTCAAGGGCGCGGTGCGCACCGATGTCGAGGAATATTCGATCTCCGAAGGCTGGGTGCGGGTGCAGGCGGGCAAGACTGTCGATCGGCGCGGGCGCCCGCTGCTGATCAAGCTGACCGGCGAGGTTGAAGCCTGGTTCGAAGACCTTGGGCCAGACGCGCCGATTGCGCGCAAGGGGTAAGAAGACCCCACGAAACTTGCCAAACAGGCGGTTTGCGCCCACTTGGGCGGCGTTATGAACGCCCCGCACAAGCCGCAAGTCATCATTATCGGCCGCCCCAATGTCGGCAAATCCACCCTGTTCAACCGGCTGGTGGGCAAGAAACTCGCGCTGGTCGATGATCAGCCGGGTGTGACGCGTGATCGCCGCATGGGCGATGCGGTGATTGCCGGGCTGCACTTCACCATCGTCGATACCGCAGGCTGGGAGGATGACGACCCCTATACCCTGCCCGGCCGGATGCGCGCCCAGACCGAGGCAAGCCTCGAAGGCGCCGATGCCGCGCTGTTCGTGATCGATGCGCGCGCCGGGCTGACCCCGCTTGACGAGGAAATCGGGCGTTACCTGCGCGAACAATCCGTGCCGGTGGTGCTGGTTGCCAACAAGGCCGAAGGCTCCGCCGGGACAAGCGGCGTGCTGGAGGCCTATGCGCTCGGCCTTGGCGATCCGGTTGCGCTTTCGGCCGAACATGGCGAAGGCATTGCCGATCTGTTCAGCGCGCTATGGCCGATCATCGGCGAAGCGGCCGAGGCCTATGAAGCCGCGCAGGAGGCGGCCGAAGCCGCCTTTGACGAGGACGAGGAACGCCCACGCGGCCCCTTGAAACTCGCCATTGTGGGCCGGCCCAATGCCGGCAAATCGACGCTCATCAATCGCCTGCTTGGCGAAGATCGCCTGCTGACCGGGCCTGAGGCCGGGATCACACGCGATTCGATTGCGGTCGATTGGCAGTGGACCGATCCCAAGACGGGTGAGACCCGCGACATCCGCCTGATCGACACCGCTGGCATGCGCAAAAAGCGCAATGTCACCGAAAAACTCGAAAAGCTGTCGGTCGCCGATGCACGCCGCGCGGTGGATTTTGCCGAAGTCGTGGTGCTGCTGCTCGATGCAACGCAAGGCCTCGAACATCAGGATCTGAAGATCGCGTCGCTGGTGCTCGAAGAAGGCCGCGCGCTGATGATTGCGATCAACAAGTGGGACATTGCCGGCTCTGGGCACGAAGACGCGAGCAAGCTGTTCAACGGCATTCGCGGCGCATTAGATGATGGCCTTGCCCAGGTGCGCGGATTGCCGCTGCTCGCGGTCAGCGCAAAGACCGGCAAGGGATTGGATCAGATGCTCGGGGCAGCGTTTGCGCTGCGCGAAGTGTGGTCACGCCGCGTGCCGACCGCTGCGCTCAACCGCTGGTTCGACGATGCGCTCGATGCCAACCCGCCGCCCGCACCCGGCGGCAAGCGGATCAAGCTCAGATACATCACCCAGGTCGGCACCCGCCCGCCGCGCTTCGTGATTTTCGGCACGCGGCTCGATGCGCTGCCCAAAAGCTATGAACGCTATCTGGTGAACGGCATCCGCGCGAAGCTGGGCTTTGATGCGGTGCCGGTGCGGCTCACCTTCCGCATGCCCAAGAACCCTTTCGCCAAGGACGGATGATGGTGCTCGATATCCTCGTCTCGGCCGCGAGTGCCGCGCACGATGTGCGGCTGCCGTTTGCGCTCGAAATATTCGAGCGCACCGCTTCCACGCCGCGCGTGCAGCAGGTGGTGCAATTGAGCCTTGCGCCAGCGTTTCTGCTGTCCGGCATCGGGGCGATCATGAACGTCATCATGAGCCGCATGATCTGGATTGCCCAGCGGGTCGAAAAGATCGAGGACCGGATGGAGAACGAGCGCACGGTGCGGCAAGCGCGCGAGCATGGCTGGCTGATGCGGCGGCGCAAGCTGGCGCAGGGCGCCATCCTGTTTTCGACGGCTGCTGCGGTGATGATCAGCCTTGTCATCGGGCTGCTGTTTATCGCGGCCTATATCACCGCGCAGATCGGCACGCTGATTGCCGCGATGTGGGTGCTCACGATGGTGCTGCTGGTGACGGGGCTGGCCTTCTTCCTGCTGGAAACGCGGCTGGCGGCACTGGGCGCACTGCCTGAGCGCGAATAGCCCCCGCCCCGGACACAGGCCCGGGACGGGGTGATCTGGCGCCGCCCCTTACGTGTCGCCCGCAGCTGCGCTTTGCAGCTGGACGTAATTGGGCAGGCCCATCAGCTTGATCATCTCGAACTGCTTTTCGAGGAAATCGACATGCTCTTCCTCGTTCTTGAGGATGTGCTCGAAAATCTGGCCTGAAGTGAAATCCTTCACTTCCTGACAGTAAGCTGCTGCTTCCTTGAGCAGGGGGATCGCCTCGTTCTCAAGCGCCAGATCGGCCTTGAGCACTTCCTCGACAGTCTCGCCCACCTTGAGGCGGTGGATTGCCTGAAAATTGGGCAAGGCTTCGAGGAACAGGATACGCTCCGCCAACTGATCGGCGTGCTGCATTTCCTCGATCGATTCATGCCGTTCATACTCGGCAAGCTTCTTGAGGCCCCAATTGTCGAGCACGCGGTAATGCAGCCAATACTGATTGATCGCCGTCAGCTCGTTGGTGAGCGCCTGATTGAGATAGTCGATGACTTGGGGATCGCCCTTCATGGCGTCATGCTCCTTGCGATAGGTCAAAGCGCCCTGCGGCGTTAGCACCTAGATAGCGCGCAGCCGAGGCGTCCTGCAAGGGGCGGGTGAAAATTTTTCTTTATGAATCAGCGACTTGCGATCCATTCGCAATCGCGGATCAGGGGTCTTATACTGCGAATGCCTCGCAGCGTGAGGCGGCGCGCTGTTCTTCGATGATTTCCTGAGCATCTTCAAGGCAGTGGCCGCAATTCGGACGCTTGCCAAGAGTTGCGTAAGTCGCCTCTGCATCGCCATCGCAGCGCGTGGCGGCATGGCGCAGGTCAGTCTCGCGAATTGCGTTGCAGATGCAGATATACATGGCCGCCGAATCACTCCTGCGAAGCGTTTGCAGCGCCAATATATGCGAGTTATTCGCAATAACAAGAGGTCTCTTCACATGACGCGGCGCGCCAGCGCCTCGAACGCGGCATGGGCATGAGCATAACTGGCAAGCGTTGCCTCAGCCCATGCCCTGACTTGGGCCTCGTGATCCGATTCAGGCGCCCCCAGCACATCGGCATGGGTGAGCCCAAAGTGGGGGCGAGGCGGCGCAACCGGGAAATCCCCTTGCGCAAGCTGTTGCAAAGCTGCGGTCGCAGCGCGATGCGCGCGCCCCATCCGCAGCACCATCCATAACGACGCGCCGTGGATCCAGAAGGACTGCCGCGCGCGCCGCTCGGCAGGATCGCCGGGATGCTGAACGGCATAGGCATCCACAGTCAGGCGGTGACACCGATCAAACAGCGCGGCGTTCTGATATTCGCGGCCGAGCACTGCGCCATAGGCCGCCCAGCAGCCGGGCGTGGAGATCATATAGGCATGGGTGGTGCCGCCCGGCACAGCGGCAAAGGCTCCGCCGCATGAAAAACACACCTCGCTCACCTGCGTAGCGCAAACAGTCGCCGGTAGGTCAGGCAGCGCCACAGCCATTCCAGTGGGCCATAGCGATAGTGCTCAAGCCAGGGCTTGGACCATGCGAGCATCAGCGCCCAAGCGCCCGCCACCACGAGATAGAGCTGCGGGCGATTGAGTTCGCCGAACAGCGCCAGCCCCCAGCCATGGAAAACGACCATCATCACCACCGAGGTGCCGAGATAATTGGTAAAGGCCGCCCGGCCCGCCGCGCGCACCCGCTCTCCCAGCCAGCCGGTGGCCGAAGGCGCATAGAGCACCAGCAGCGCCGCGCCGCCCAGCACCATCGCAAGGCGCGGCAGCGGGGTCCAGCCGACAAAGGCGGCCAGCGTGGAATAGTAGGAAAAGCCGGCCGCCTTCACCGCCAGCCCTGCCGCCAGATGCACCAGCCCGCCGCCGATCAGGCCAAGCCAGCCCCACAGCCGCATCTTGGCCGGATCAAACGCGCCGCTGAAAAAGCCCATCCGGTACAGCGCCATCCCGATCAGCATCAACGGCAGGGTTTCAAACCCGAACAGCAGCGCGTTCATCAATGGCTCGTTCCACTGCTCGCTGATGCGGTGCGCCACCAGTGCGCCGTAATCGCCCGAGGCAATCGCCGCATTGGGCACCTCGCCCCGCGCAAGGGTGGCATCAACGCCCCTGATCAGCCCCTCGCGCGCTTCGCGCATGTCAGGGCTGGATTCGCCGAAAGCCGTATCGGCGATAACATAGGGCATCGACATGGTGACCGCATAGAGCAGCACGCCGAACAGATAACCGGCAAGCCCAACCACAAACTGCCGCTTCACCGGCCAGCGCACGCAGGCCAGCGCGATCAGGCCGAACAGGCCGTAGTAGAACAGGATATCGCCTGCCCAGATGAAGAAGAAATGCACCATGCCGAACAGCATCAGCAGGATAAGCCGCCAGGCTTGCAGCTTGCGAGTTGCCCCGCTTGCCCAGGCGCGCTCCATGAAAAGATACATTCCTGCCCCGAACAGCAAGGTGAACAGCCCGCGCATCTTGCCATCGACGATGATAAACTGCGCAATCCACAGCCACCCGCCCGCATCGCCCGCATCGCCGATGAAGGCAGCCGGATACATATAGGCCTCGAACGGCTGGCCAAAGGCGACGATATTGGCGGCCAGAATGCCCATCACTGCAAGCCCGCGAATGAAATCGAGCGTTTCGATCCGCTCCCCCGCGGCGACGGGCGCGAGCGCACCGCTGTCTGCGTGTCCGATCTCCGCCGTCTGCTCCATCCGCCCTGTTCCCTGTCAGCAAGGAGGCAAGACTAGCAGTTTGCCGGCATCAGCAAAGCGCCAATTGGCGACGCTGAACGAGGCGGAAGTGAGGCTCGTCGAAGCGGCTCAGCTGTTGCCCGCCACCACACAGGCCTGCCCCTGCCGCTGAAGCGCGGTGCAGGCCTGTTCGGCAGCCGCCTTGCTGACAAAGCCGACTGCGTGAAGCCGTGTGATCTTGCCAGTGGCAACCAGCGCCTTGCGGGTGCCGGCAAGCGCCGGATTGCCCGCCAGCTGGCCCCACAGCTTGTCGGCATTGCCCGCTACCCCGAATGCACCAAGCTGCACCCGCCAGTTGCCCGCCGCGCTTGCCGCCGGAGCGACCGAAGCTTGCGCAGCAACCCGCACCGGAGCGGGCGCGGGCGCGGGCGCGGGCACCGGGGCGAGCGCAGGAGTGGGCGCAGGCGGGGCGACAGTGATCGTGCGCGCCGTCGCCGGTGCGGCTGGGGCCTGTCTGGGGGCCTGGGTTGCGACCTGGGCTGATACGCGTGAGGGCGGCACCGCGACCCGCGCGATTGCCGGAGCCGGGGCCGGAGCCATTGCAGGCGCAGGCGCAGGCATTGCTCCTGCCGCCGGACGCACGCCCAGATCGGCCGCCGCCAGCGCCGAAGCACGCTGGCTGGCTGCGGCATCATCCATGCTGCGCGCCAGCGATTGCGCCTGCTGGCGCTGCGCGATCGGAATATACTTGTCCATTTGTTCAAGCGCGCCCGCCGCTTGCGGCAGCCCGGTGCCGTTGGCCAAAGTCATCAGCGCATAGGCGCGCACCCAGTCGCGCGGGGCATAATCGCCGTTGAAATGGGCAAGCCCCAGAACATATTGCGCGCGCGGATCGCCGCGCTCGGCAGCGGCGCGCACCAGCGGCATGGCTTTTTCCTGCTCACCTTCCTGAAACAGCAGCAGCCCGTAGTTATCGGCTGCCTTGAGATGGCCCTTGGCGCTGGCAGCGGCATAAAATTCGCGCGCCTTGGCGCTATCGGCAGTCACCCCGCGTCCCAATCGATAGGCCTGCGCCAGATTGAACAGCGCATCAGCATCACCCGCCTTGGCCGGGCCCTGCCATTCGGCCACCGCACGCGCATAATCGCCCACCTCCCAGGCATCGACCCCGGCCTTCACATCGGCCAGCGCTGGACTGGCCAGCAGACCAAGCGCAGCAGCGAAAGCGAAATTGCGGCTCAATGAATAAGTCATGCTGTCCCCGAATACGTGACGCTGTTTGATAAGTCGTGTGGTTAGCGGCCATCAACCTTAATCCCGTTATCGTTAGCATTTCGTTGCTGTGCGCCTTGCGCCGTGATCCGGGTAGCCGCCGCGAGCCGGGTGCTGCGCAAAATGCTGAGGCCGCAAGGGTGTTAACCTTAAATTAGGGGTATCCTGCGATCCCATGTTCATTCCGTCGCACTCAAGCGACTTCACAGGTTCAATGAGCAGGGGGACCCAGGCGTTGCGTGTACTCGCTTTGGCATCGCAAAAAGGTGGATCGGGCAAGACGACCCTGTCCGGCCATCTCGCCGTCCAGGCCCAGCGCGCTGGCGCCGGGCCGGTGGTGCTGATCGATATCGACCCGCAAGGCTCGCTTGCCGACTGGTGGAACGAGCGCGAGGCCGAATATCCCGCCTTTGCCCAGACCACTGTGGCCCGGCTTGCCAATGATTTGCAGATCCTGCGCCAGCAAGGTTTCAAGCTCGCCGTGATCGACACGCCGCCCGCCATCACCATGGCGATCCAGTCGGTCATCTCGGTGGCTGAACTGATCGTGGTGCCGACTCGCCCCAGCCCGCATGATCTGCGCGCCGTGGGCGCCACTGTCGATCTGTGCGAGCGCGCGGGCAAGCCGCTGGTGTTCGTTGTCAACGCCGCGACCCCCAAGGCCAAGATTACCTCCGAGGCAGCCGTGGCCCTCTCGCAGCACGGCACCGTTGCGCCGATCACGCTGCACCACCGCACCGATTTTGCCGCCTCGATGATCGACGGGCGCACAGTCATGGAAATCGATCCCGAAGGCCGCTCGGCTGCCGAGATCACCGCGCTGTGGCGCTATGTCTCCGACCGGCTCGAAAAGAACTTCCGCCGCACCGTGTTTGCGCCCGCGCCTGCGCCGGGACAGCAGGCGATCGGCGGCGTGCCGCGTCCGGCGGGCGGTTTTGGCCGCCGCGTGGCGCAGTAAGCGGAGCGATGCACGCCATGTCCGACAGCGCATATGCCTCGCTCGGACCGACCTTGCTCGCACGCAAGGGCGGTGCCAAGCCTGCCATGCGCCCGCAATTGCCGGTCGCAGGCGATGCTGGCCAGGTGCCCGCGCTTGCTGATGAACAGCTCGACGATCTCGGCTGGAACGATATGGGCGATGATGCGTCAGCCGCCGCCGGTGAAGCGGGCGTGGTGGTGCCGATCGATCCGGACAGCCCGTTTGACGCCGCAGCCGGTTCCGCCAGCCCGGCCCACAACCCGATTGTGCGCCGCCAGCAGCGCCGCCTTGAGGAGCGCCTGCTCGCCGATGCGGTGATGACCGGCCCCGAAGACGCCTTTGACGATTCGGACGCGGATCACGCCGAGGAAGCCGAGGCGGACTGGGACGGCGAGGATGACGCTGATACCAGTGCTGCCGCGGCCTATGCCCCGCTCCATTCGGGCGAACAGGATTGCGATACTGCGCCGATAGCGGCGCCAGTTCTGGCGGTGCGTGCGCGGCCTGCGGCCAAGCCTGCCGCCCACCCGGCACCTGCCATCGCGGGTCGCCGCGCGGCCTTTACCTTGCGGCTCGATCCCGAACGCCACCTGAAACTGCGACTGGCCGCCACGATGCGCGGCGTCAGCGCGCAGGCACTGGTGACCGATGCGCTCGATGCGCTGCTCGCCGAATACGCAGAACTCGATCAACTCGCTGCCCGCCTGCAACGCCACTGAACCCAACCCAGGCCGCACACAACACGCCGCACCACACACGGGGAATTGACCATGGAGAGCACTTTCAACAGCCGCAGCGCCGCCAACCGGGTCGGCCGCGCCTCGCCGATGATCGCGCTGGTGATCCCGGCGGCGCTGGCAGGGGTGGCTTTTGCCAGCAGCACCAGCGCCGCAGCCGCTCCGGCAGCCGCTGACAGCTTCGTTGCCAAGGCCGAAGCCGCACTCAAAGGCGGCAAGGCCGAGCAAGCAGTGGTTCATGCCGAAGCGGCGGTTACCGCTGATCCGCTGAATGGCGACACCCGCGCACTGCTGGGCGCCGCCTATCTCGGGGCGGGCCGTTTCAGTGCTGCGGCAAGCGCGTTTGAGGATGCGCTTGATCTGGGGCAGGAAGATGCCCGCACGGTGCTGAGCTATGCACTCGCCAAAACCGCGATCGGCGATGCCCGCGTCGCGGTGGCTGCCTTGGATGAGGCACGCGGGCGGCTGTCGGCGGCCGATTATGGCCTTGCGCTGGCCCTTGCCGGGCAAGCCGAGCGCGGGGTCAAGGTGCTGGTCGATGCGGTGCGGTTCGAAGACGCCACACCCAAGCTGCGTCAGAACCTTGCCTATGCCTATGCCCTGTCGGGCAACTGGCGCGCGGCGCGGGTGATGGCGGCTGAAGATGTGCCCGCAGGCCAGATCGATGGGCGCATGCTGGAATGGGCCGCAACCGCCGCCCCCGATCAGTTCCAGCAGCGCGTCGCCAACCTGCTCAAGGTGGCGCCGGCAAGCGATCTGGGCCAGCCTGCGCATCTCGCACTCGCCAATTTCCTGAACGATGCCCCCTCACTCGCCGAAGCGACCGCTTCGCCTGCCGCAGCCACATCCGCCACCCCTGCCCCGGCGCCCGTCGTGGCCGCTGTGCAGCGGGCAGAACGCCCCGAAGCCCCGCGCGCCGCCACTACGCTGGCCATGGGCGGGGCCGAGGCACCTGAAGCTGCCGCGCCAGTGCAGATCGAGCGCGTCGATCCGACGCCGGTGCGCTTTGCCGAGGCCTTTGCGGCGCCCGGACCGGCCGCAGCGCCTGCTGCGGAAACCGGCGCGATCCAGTTTGTATCAAACCCGATGGTGCAGGAATTGCGCGCCGCGCCGCGCCGTCCTGCCCGCGCTGCCGCACCTGCGCCGGTTCAGCAACGCCGGATGGCCGCAACGGCCCAGGCCAGCACCGCTCCGGCGGCGGCTGCACCCGTTCAGACTGTGCGCGAAGTCGCCAGCGACAAGAGTCCTGGTAGCCACCTCGTCCAACTCGGCAGCTACAGCAGCAAGATCGAGGCGGAACGTGGCTGGAACGCGCTCAAGGCCAAGTTCCCGCAATTGCAGGATCACGATGTCGTGATCACCGAAGCGCTTGTAAACGGTCGCACTTTCTTCCGCGTTGCGGCGGCAGGATTTGGCCCCAAGAGCGCTGCCAGCCTGTGCAGCACGCTCAAATCGGCCGGGCGCGGGTGCTTTGCCTATCTCGCCAGCAATCCGCCCGCAGGCGCGGTGGACAAGGGCGTGCGGCTCGCCGCGCGCGACCGGTAATCTTCGCTAATCGGCGCTAATCGCTGCTAATCTGCGTTAAATCGCCACACCGCCCTTGAACAGGGCGGTCACGCGGCCTTGCGTCGGCAGGCGATCGAATGGCGTGTTGTCGGCAGTCGCGGCCATCTTGCGCCGATCGATGATCCACGGCGCGTCTGCATCGATGATCGCGATATCGGCTTCGCGGCCTATCGCCAGCTCGCCCGCATTCACGCCCAATATCAGGGCCGGACCGCGCGCCATCAGATCAAAGGCGCGGGGCATGGCGATAACCCCGTCACGCACCAGCCCCAGCACCATCGCGAGCAGCGTCTCGGCCCCCGCCATGCCGGGCGCGGCATCGGCGAAGGGCAGGCGCTTGTCTTCCGGCCCCTTGGGATCATGGCCGCTCGCAATCACATCGACAACGCCTTCGCCGATTGCCTCACGCGCGGCCTGCCGGTCCGCCTCGGCGCGCAAGGGCGGGGAAAGCCGCATGAAGGTGCGGAAATCGGCCGTCGCCAGATCCGAGAGCATGAAATGGGCAGGCGTGATCCCGCAGGTGACACGAGCCCCGCGCGCCTTGGCCGCGCGCACCAGCGCAAAGCCGCGCGCGGTTGTGACCTGCCGGATATGGAGCCGCGCGCCCGCCATTTCTGCCAAGGCAATGTCGCGGGCAATCGCCAGCGCCTCGGCCTCGGCAGGGGCGGCGGGCAGGCCCAGCCGGGTTGCGATCTCGCCCGCAGTCGCAGCCGCCTCGCCCACCAATGCGGCATCCTCGGCATGAGTGACGACCACAAGATCGAGCATGGCGGCATATTGCAGCAGCCGCAGCATCACGCCCGAATCGGCAATCCAGCGCCGCCCGGTGGCAATCCCGCGCGCGCCCGCCTCTTTCATCAGGGCGATTTCGGCCAGCTCGCGCCCGTCCAGCCCCCGGGTCGCAGCGGCGAGCGGATGCACCCACAGATCGGGCTTGCCGCTTTTGGCGATAAAATTGACCCGGCTCGGCAGATCGAGCGGCGGGGATTGATCGGGCATCAGCGCTGCCCGCGTGATCCCGCCAAAGTGAAACGCAGGCTTATCAATCGCAAAAACGCCGAGATCGACAAGGCCGGGGGCAATCAGCTTGCCGCGCGCCGCAACAACCTCATCGCCAGCTTCGGGCACCACATCTGCGCCCGCCGCCACGATCACGCCGCCTTCGCAGCGCAGCGCGCCCGGCATCACGCCTTGGGGCGTCACCAGCTGGCCGCCGGTGATGGCAAGGGGGCGCGCCTGCTTCATGCCGACCACCCCGCAATCCCGCGCGTGCTGCGGGTCAGCACATCGAGGCACGCCATGCGGATTGCGACGCCCATCTCGACCTGATCGGTGATGATCGAGCGGCCCGCCAGATCGGCCACCTCGCTGTCGATCTCGACCCCGCGGTTCATCGGGCCGGGGTGCATGATGATCGCATCCGCGCTCGCCCGCGCCAGCCGCTTGGCCGTGAGGCCGAAGAGGTGGCGATATTCGCGTGGACTAGGGATGAACTGGCCCGCCATGCGTTCTTGCTGGAGCCGCAGCATCATCACCACCTCGGCACCATCCAAGGCCGCATCGAAATCGTAGAATACCTCAGCGCCCATGGCCGCAATCCCGGGCGGCATCAGCGCGGGCGGTGCGCACACGCGCACGCTTGCCCCCAGCGCGGTGAGGCACAGGATGTTCGAACGCGCCACCCGGCTGTGCAGGATATCGCCGCAGATCACAACCTTGAGGCCGGTGAAATCTTCCGCCGTGTGGCCCTGCCCTGCCAGCTTATGGCGCAATGCCAGCGCATCAAGCAGGGCCTGCGTGGGGTGTTCGTGGCTGCCATCGCCGGCATTGAGCACCGGGCAATCGACCTTGTCGGCAATCAGCCGCGTCGCGCCCGATGAACCATGCCGGATCACGATCGCATCGGCGCGCATCGCATTCAGCGTGATCGCGGTGTCGATCAGCGTCTCGCCCTTCTTCACGCTGGAGGTTGCCGCCTGCATATTGACGACATCGGCCCCCAGCCGCTTGCCCGCGATCTCGAAGCTCAAAAGCGTGCGGGTGGAGTTTTCAAAAAAAGCGTTGATGATGGTGAGGCCCGCCAGAAGATCGCAATGCTTGGATCGCTGGCGATTAAGTTCGACCCATTGCTCGGCCTCGGCCAGCAGGAACAGGATCTCGTGGCGCGCAAGCTGGCTGATGGCGGTCAGATCGCGATGGGGAAAAGCCAGCCTTCCCGCCGGAAAGCGGCCCGCTGCCGCAAAAGTGCCCTGTCCATCCATCGCAATGACGCCCTTAGTCGAGCGCCATCGACTGCTCAACCCATCGGAACCTCGCTTTTGTTGGCCAGTTAACGCACAGCAAGGCAATTTTGCCCTAACCGGGGCCCACAGCCGCACTTGCCCCCCAAAGGACCGCACCCATGAATTTCGCCCGCTCGATCTGGAAACTGCTGGTTGGGATCAAGGATGGCCTGGTGCTGCTGTTCATGCTGCTGTTTTTCGCCGCGCTGTTCGGCGCGCTGGCCGCCCGGCCCAGCCCCGGCAAGGTGCGCGAAGGCGCGCTCGAAATCGATCTGGCAGGAGTGATTGTCGAGGAGGCGAGCGAAGTCGATCCCTTCACCGCGCTCTTGAGCGGCACGGCCCCGGTGGAGGAATTTCAGGCCCGCGATCTGGTGCGCGCGCTGGATGCCGCCGCCGAGGATGACCGGATCAAGGCGGTGGTGCTCGATCTCTCCAGCTTTCTGGGCGGCGGACAGGTGCACCTGCAAGAAATCGGCGAAGCGCTGGACCGGGTGCGCAAGGCCAGGAAGCCGGTGCTGACCTATGCGCTCGCCTATGGCGATGATCACCTGCACCTTGCCGCCCATGCCAGCGAGGTGTGGGTCGATCCGCAAGGCGGCGCGGTGGTGAGCGGGCCGGGCGGCACGCGGCTTTATTATGCCGATCTGATCGAACGGCTGGGCATCAATGCGCGCATCTACCGCGCAGGCGAATTCAAGTCGGCGGTCGAACCTTACCTGCGCAACACCATGTCTGACGAGGCTCGTCAGAACATCGGCGGGGTCTATGATGCGCTATGGAGCGAATGGCAGGCCCATGTGAAAAAGGCCCGCCCCAAGGCAAAGCTCGATCAGGTCACCGGCGATCCGGTTGGCTGGCTGGCGGCCTCGGGCGGCGATCTGGCCAGGGCCTCGCTTGCCGCTGGGCTTGTCGACAAGCTTGGAGACCGCGCCGCCTTTGGCGCCCGGGTCGCGCAAATCGCCGGGGAGAGCACCTCCAGCAAGCTGCCCGGCTCCTATGCCAGCAGCGAATATGGCGCGTTTCTTGCCGCCCATCCGGCACGCGATAGCGGCAAGGCGATCGGGGTGGTCACCATCGCGGGCGAGATCGTCGATGGCGAGGCCGGGCCCGGCACGGCGGGCGGCACGCGCATTGCCACGCTACTTGATGAAGCGCTTGAGGAAGATTTCGCAGCCCTTGTGGTGCGGGTCGATTCGCCCGGCGGCTCGGCCTTTGCGTCCGAAGAAATCCGCCGCGCGATCCAGCGCCACCGCGCGAAGAAAATCCCGGTCGCGGTGTCTTTCGCCAATGTCGCGGCAAGCGGCGGCTACTGGGTGTCGATGTCGGCTGATCGCATCTTCGCCCAGCCTGAAACCATCACCGGATCAATCGGGGTGTTTGCCGTGCTGCCGACGCTGGAAAAGGCCATCGGCAAGGTCGGCGTGAGCGCCGATGGCTATCGCACCACGGTGCTTTCGGGCCAGCCCGATATCCTCGGCGGCCTGACGCCCGAGGCTGACGCGATGGTGCAGGCCGCGATCACCTCGACCTATGGCGAGTTCCTCGGTCTGGTCAGCACATCGCGCAAGATCGACCTCGCCAAGCTCGATGGGATCGCGCAAGGCCGGGTGTGGGATGGCGGCACGGCGCGGCAATTGGGGCTGGTCGATCAGTTCGGCGGGCTGGAAGATGCGCTCGCCTGGGCGGCGGGCAAGGCAGGCCTCAAGGATGGCGAATGGCATGCGCGCTATCTCGGAAGCGAGAGCAGTGGTTACGATTCTTTGCTGCGCCAATTGTTGACCAGCGAGGCGCGAGCCGCTGCCCCTCCGCCGCGCGCGGACCTGTTCGGCCTCGCCGCGCGCCAGCAGGCGATGCTGGCAGGGCAATTGCGTGCGGATATGGCGCGCCTGATGGGCGGCGGCGGGGTGCAGGCCTATTGCCTCGAATGCCCCGAGCGCGCGCAGACCGCGCCCGCAGTGCCGGCCGCCGGCGTGCCGATGCCGGGCCATGGCCAGAGCCAATGGCTGGTCGCGGTGCTGCACTGGCTGGGCGCGTGACCGCTGGCGGCGCGAAATCGGCTTCACGCACGAGGTTGCCGCTTGCCAAGCGCTGCAAGCCCGATTAAAGGCGCGCCCCTGTCCGGCACGCTTGGCCACAGGACGGGCGCGTAGCTCAGCGGTAGAGCACACCCTTCACACGGGTGGGGTCACAGGTTCAATCCCTGTCGCGCCCACCATCTTTTCAAAGACTTAGAAGAGATGGCACTGGTTTCGGTGAAGAAGCGTGGAAAACTCATCCATCGATCCTTGCGACAATTGGCGGCCTTTCGCCTAAGCGGCAGCAGCTCAAGGCCGCGTGAAATCACGGCAGGCCGGATCGGGCTTTCACGCAGATTTCACACCTTGGCCAAGGATTTCGCATAGCGATTTAAGGCGCCTTGGGCGGATGGGGCGTTGGTCTGCCGCAATCATGCGGCCTGTCGACAAGGAGTTTACACAATGCGGCTTCACGCCTTCGGCACGCTTGCGGGCGGCATCCTGATGGTTGCATCGGGCCACGCATCGGCGCAAGAGACCAGCGTCGGCCCGGTCGCGGACGTTGCGCCGATCTGCACCGATCGCCCCACCAAGAGCACCTTTGCCTGCACCGTGCCCAAGGGCATGATCCAGATCGAAAGCGATGTGATCTTCTGGAGCCGTTCCGATACCGGCGGCCAGCGCAGCGATGTGCTGCTTTACACCAACCCGACGGTGAAGTTCGGCCTGACCGACAGCAGCGATATCCAGTTCAATCTTGCCCCGCAGGTCGAAGCGCGCACCCGCATCGCCGGGCAAACCATCACCCAGCGCGGGGTGGGCGATCTGACGGTGCGCTTCAAGCAGCGCCTGACCGATCCCGATGGCCGCGTGCAGCTTGCCGTGGTTCCTTTCGTCAAGGTGCCCACCGCCGCGCGCGGGATCGGAAATGGCGAATGGGAGGGCGGCATCACGACAACGCTTCAGGTGTTGAGCGGCCCCTTGACGCTCACCGTGGTGCCGCAATTCGCGCTGCTTGCCAGCAGTCTTGAACCTTCGGCTCGTCACGTCGAGTTTCAGGGTCTTGTCAACCTTGCCTATGGGATCGCGCCGCGCACCACCCTTGCCGCAGAATTGTGGACTTCGCAGAATTGGGATCCGTCCGGCACGGTGCGTCAGTATTCTGCTGATACGGCACTCAGCTATCTGCTCAATAACGACCTTCAGATCGACATCGGCGGCAATTTCGGTCTCAACCAGACGACGCCGGACTTGCAGCTTTATGCCGGGATTTCCGCAAGGTTCTGAGGCCGCCTTGCCGGCTGGCGAAGAAATCGGCGGCCTGACGCACCGTCACGAACGCTGCGTCAGGCCTAAAGCCGTGTCAGAAGGTCATGAAAAGATTGACATTGGCGGTATGATCGGCGCGGTCCTGCCCGTCGCGCAATACGTATTGGTTGAGATAGCCCGGCACCACTTCGATGCCCTTGGCGAGCGGGATCGAAACCCCGATGAAGTTGCGCCAGATCGAAAGGCCGCCGCGCTGCACATCGGTTTGGTTGAGGTCGATGAACGGCTCGGTGTAGGCAACGATCCTGTTGTTCTTGCTTACTGGCACGCGCAATTGCACGGAGTTGCGCAGTCGCCATGATGTGCCCTCGCGCTCCTCGAAGGTGCGCTGTTCGAGCCGGGTGCGGCTGTCGAGGGTCACACCGCCGCGATCAATCAGCCTGACGTTGATCTCCTGGTAATAGCGGTGTTCGTTCAGCACCACCGGCCCCACCGGATCGGTGAGAACAAAGGCATAACCGACCCCGGCATTGACCTTGTTGTTGATCCGGTAAGCAACGAGCGAGCGCAGCAGCAACTGACCGAGGCGTTCGGCATCATTGGTGAACCGCTCCTGCGCCTCAAGCCGAACATAGACCTTGTCGGTGGCATTGATGGTCGCAAACTGGCCGAGCCAGACATTGGGATCGTCTTCGGCCGCAACCACCGGCGTTGGCATCATAAGCGCGGCAACAGTCAGGGCAGGAAGGTGCGATTTCATCATGGCTCACTTTGCAATTGCCGAAACGCGGGGCTTGCGACCCCGCCGTGAAAGACCCGCGTTCTATCCCTTAACGGGGCTGACCCGCGGGGGGAGGAGGATTATGCCCCGCTATAGGTAAGGGAAGACTGATGCACGACGATCTTGAGGGCACCATCGTTCCCGCGCATATAGCCAAAAGCCTACGTCATATCGACACAGAGCTGGTTAGGTTTAGTCCTGAGTTGCCGGCGGAAAAGGCCGCGCAAAGGGCAAAGAGGGTGAAAGGGACATAATGTGGCTTCCCGGTCGCCCGATCCGCCAAGGGGACAAGGTGCGCATCCTGCCCGAACGCGTATCGACCAAGAAGGGCGATCAGCGGCTTTGGAAAGTGATGAGCCTTGCAGGCAGGGCAGGCGAGCACCGCGAAAAGCCTGTTTCTGTCGCGCATGAGCCACGCGCTGCGCACACCGCTCAATGCCATTCTCGGCTTTTGGCTGCGTGGGTGCCTGCTTCTGGTTTGAACTCTCGGTGGCCGCACCTGCTGCCCTTCCTGCCCGCTTGCCTGCAAGAGCCGCCTTGCCAAGCCACACTGCCCTGCATCCGCTGACGATCCTCGTGATCGAGGATAACCTCGCCAATGCCCAGCTTATCGAGGCAGTGGCAGCCCGGCATTGGCCCGAGGCGCGGATCGTCAACGCGATGCAGGCCGGGCTCGGGCTTGATCTGGCGCTGCTCGATCTGATGATGCCGAGCATCAATGGCTATGCCCTGCTCGACAGCCTCGGGCGGCTGACCGCAGAGGGCGATCTTGTGCCGATCATGGTGCTGACCGCAGACACTTCGATGGAAGCCAAGCGCCGGGCGCTGGCGCTAGGCGCCCGCGATATCGTGACCAAGCCGTTCGACGTGTTCGAATTCGCGCTGCGGGTTGCAAACCTGATCGCGCTTCGCCTGATGTTCGAGCGTTTGCAGGCAAACATGCGACAATCCTGAGAAACAGGACCGCGAGCATCAGGCGACAACCGGAAAAATTCTCCCGCTCGCCATAGCTGCTTGTCACCAAGGCCATCTTTTTGCAGAGCGCACCGCATGGACATCATCGCCCTTCTTTCCGATCCAGCCGCTTGGCTGGCGCTGCTGACCCTGATCGCGCTCGAAGTGGTGCTCGGCGTCGATAACCTGATTTTCATCGCCATCCTTTCGAACAAGCTGCCGCTGGATCAGCAGGAGCGCGCGCGCAGGCTGGGCCTCATGCTGGCTCTGGCCATGCGAATCGGTCTGCTGATGCTGATCGGCTGGATCGTCACGCTCCAGCAGCCGCTGTTCGATCTCGGCATCACCGGGCCGCCGGTCGAAGGCACCAACAAGGCCAGCTTCGAGACCGCTTTCTCCGGCCGCGATCTCATCCTGCTTGCGGGCGGGCTGTTCCTGCTGTGGAAGGCCACCAAGGAAATCCACCATTCGATGGAGCCTCAGGACCCCTCGGGCGACCTGCTCGACAAGACCCCCGGCGTCGCTGCTGCCGCCACGGCAAGCTTCGGCGCCGTGATCGTGCAGATCATCGCGATCGATCTCGTCTTTTCGGTCGATTCCATCCTCACCGCCGTCGGCATGACCGATGATGTTCCCATCATGGTCGCAGCCGTGATCATCACCGTCACCATCATGCTGTTCGCCGCGACACCGCTTGCCAACTTCATCGAAAAGAACCCGACGCTGGTGATGCTGGCGCTCTCGTTTCTGGTGATGATCGGGCTGGTGCTGATCGCCGACGGCTTCGGTTTCCATGTGCCCAAGGGCTATATCTACGTCGCGATGGGTTTCTCGGTGATAGTGGAATCGCTGAACATCATCCAGCGCAACAGGCGTCGCCGCGCACAGGGCGCTGTCTGATACCAAGTCGCGCAAAGCGCGACTCATACCCTCCCCCCGCCTCCCCGCCCGGCCACCATAGCCTGATGGTATCATTGGTGGCCGGGCGGGGAGGCGGGGGGCATGGGTTCGCATCGCATCACGACAGGCTCTGGCTGGCCCTGCCGTCATACCCCCACGCCGGATCGCGCAAGGTGCGGTGAAGCGCCCGGCTGACCGGCACCGCAAGGCCGCCCGTGACGGCAAGTTCCACCCGGCTGCCCGAACGCGATTGCCCTTCGACCGCGGCCTGCGCCACCCACCAGCTGCGATGAACCCGCAGACCGGCGGCATCCTCCATCAGCGCGCAGGCATCGCTCATCCGCATCAGCACCAGATCGCTGCCGCAATCGGTGTGGATGCGCAGATAGTGATCTTCTGCCTCGATCGCAATCAACTGCCCGCAGCGCAGGGGCGGCGCAAGCTTTTCGGCCAGCAGGGCGGGCACCTGCGGCAACAGCGCGGGCGGGGCTGCCTCGGAAGATGGTGGCACGGGGCCGGCCGATGCGGCCTCCGGAAATGCAAGCGCCGGAGCTGATAGAGGCGGCGCGAGCGAATGCGGCTCGTCGGTGGCGGCCAGCCGATTGATCGCGGTCAACACCAGCGTGACCACAAAGACCGCCAGCCAGAAATTGACCACAAGCAGCGGGGTGATCTCGCCGATGCCGAAAAACAGCGCGCTCGCCACGATCACCACGAAGCTGTGCGGCAGCGACACCAGGAGCGCCACCAGCGCGACTTCGGCCCAGCGCAGCCCGGCAAGCCCGCCCCAGGCAGACACCGCGGTTTGCATGACAAAGCCCAGCACCGAACCCGGCAAAACCACCGCCGCCCAAAAGGCGAACCGGGTGCCCAGTGGCGCGAAATTTGTTCCCATCGCACCCATGAAGGCCAACAGGCCCGCCGCCACGCCGCCGATCACCAGCCCACGCAGCAGCCGCTGGCGCAGGCGCGCCGCACTTGGCGAAGCGTGAATGGCAGTGGCGTGCATCTTGCGTATCCGGGGGGGCAACTGACGAAATCAATCTAGACCGTAGAGCCTTAGCGAGATCAGAGGGAATCCATCAAGACCCGCCGAAAGAGGGGGGCGCAATTAAAGGAGACTTGTTGTGAAGATGTTCGTGTTGCCCGCAGTTCTGCTTGTCGCTGCGGGTTCGCTTGCCGGCTGCCATATCGAGATCAACGACACGCCGGCGCGCCCCCGCTCCGCGTCCGTGCCTATGCTCTCAACCCTAACGGTCCAGTTCGAGAAGATCGAGACGCCGACAGGCCAGATCATGCTGAGCCTGTTCAACGACGCTGCGGCGCATGATGCGGGCGGCGAGCCGGTGCGGGTTGCGGCAGTGCCGGTCGAAGGCGGCAGCGCCGTGGTGCAGTTCGAGGGCCTCCCGCCCGGCGACTATGCGATCAAGTCGTTCCATGATGTCGATGGCGACGGCCAGATGAGCACCAATCCGTTCGGCCTGCCCACCGAACCGTTTGCCTTCTCGAACGACGCCCCGGCGCAAGGTGGCCCAGCGAAGTGGGAAGCGGCGCGTTTTGTCGTCGCGCCGGGGTCCAACACCATCCGCATCACCATCAAGTAAAAGGGACGCCACGCCATGCTCGATCGCCGTCAAATGCTGCGCGGCAGCCTGATCGCCGCCGGAGCTGTCGCCATGCCCGCCCCGCTGTTGGCGGCGACGGGGAGCGCGCCGGACTGGACGCTGGGCCTCACCGACATTCTTGCGGACATTACCCCGCAGCCGCTCACCCGCCTGCATGGCCGCGCTCCCGCTGACCTTGCCGGCACGCTGTATCGCAATGGCCCAGCACGGTTCCGGCGCGGAGCGAGCAGCGTCAGCCACTGGTTCGACGGCGACGGGCTGGTGCGCGCCTGGCGGATCAACGGCGGCGATGCGAGCCTCGCCGCGCGCTTTGTGGATACGCCCAAGCGGCGGCTGGAAGAACGGCTGGGCCGGATCGTCCAGCCAGGTTTCGGCTCTGCGATGCGCCCCGGCAGCGAGGTGGGCGGTCCCGACGATGCGAACGCTGCCAACACCAATGTGATCGCGGTAGGCGGACAATTGCTGGCGCTGTGGGAAGCGGGTTCGGCTTTCGCGCTGGATCCCGAAACGCTCGCCACCAAGGGCCCGGTCACGTTCCGGCCCGACCTCAAGCAGATGCCCTTTCTCGCCCACCCCCGCATCGAGCCTTCGGGCCGTATCTGGAACATCGGCTCGGGCGGGGAGAGTGCGTTCATCTGGCGGCTTTCGGCAAGCGGACAGTTCGAGGCGGGGCAGGCGATCCGCCTGCCGATGGCGAGTTACATGCATGATTTCACCGCGACCGAGCGGCATCTGGTGATCCTGTGCCAGCCGTGGGTGCAAACCTCGTCGCACGTCCCTTTCATGGAAAGCCTGAGTTGGCAGCCCGAGCGCGGGAGCCGCGTGCTGGTGATCGACAAGGACGACCTCACCAAGCGCCGCGAATATGAACTGCCGCCGCTGTTCTTCTTTCACCTCGGCGATGCGTGGGAGGAAGCCGATGGCACGATCCGGTTTGACGGGTGTTTTCACAAGGATCCGATTTTCGCGATCAAGGGGGCGCCCGCGCTGGTCGAAGGGCGGCACGAACATGGCGAGCGGCCGGAACTGACGCTGGTGACGCTGCGCCCCGATGGCCGCGCTGATCTGGCCGCTGCCGGGATCACGGCCGAATTTCCGCGCAGCGCGCCGGAAACAGCGGGCCTGCCGCGCCGCCATCTGGTGCATGTCGGCGGCTATCGGCCCGATCGGCCCTTCGCCCGCAGCGTCGGCATCTGGGATTGGGAGCGCAGCGCCAACGACAGTTTCGATTTCGGCGCGCAGCAGCTCGTCGAAGAATTCGTGCCGGTCCGGGGCCATCTCGTCGGCACCACGCTGAACCTTGCTGCAAAAGCCACCGAACTTCATGTGTTCGACAGCCGCAGGGTTGCCGATGGGCCGGTGGTCTCGTGGCGCAGCACAGTGGCCTTGCCGCTGACATTCCACGGCAATTGGCTGGCCGCATGATCCGGCATGTGCCACGGCGAAAAATGGGGGGCGGGCTGGGAAAGCTGCCGATGTCTGCGACGGGGCGGCTATTGCGGCCTAGCAGTTTGATGAGTCGATCAACATGTCCCTTCGCGACAGGCTTTTTCGCGCGGGTCGCTCCGGCGCGCGCGGGGCTAGATCGAGGCGGTCTTGCACGTGGACGTTACCGGGGCGGATGGCCCGCTGGGGCATGATCGCACCGCGATGATGGCAGTGGCGGATTGACCGGAGCGGCACGAAACCCCAGGCCCCGGTGCAAGGAGAGGCAGAGCCGATGCGCGAGCTTGAAGGAAAGACCATTCTCGTAACCGGTGCCAGTTCCGGGATCGGGCGTGCGGCCATCGCCGTTTTTTCGCGGCACGGCGCGCGGGTCATTGCCGCTGCAAGGCGGCGCGAACAGACCATGGCGGCGATCGAGGCCGTCAACGCGCACGGCGGGCAAGCGTCCTTTGCGCCGGTCGATATTGCCGATGAGGCTTCGGTCGATGCCCTGTTCGATCATATCCGCAACGAATATGGCCGCCTTGACGGCGCTTTCAACAACGCGGGCAAGGAAGCGCCGCAGGCCTTGCTGCCCGATATGTCAGCGGCAACCTTTGATGATGTGATGGCAACCAATGCCCGCGGCACATGGCTGTGCATGCGGCGCGAAATGCAGATCATGCGCGATCAGGGATCGGGCTCCATCGTCAACACCTCCTCGATTGCCGGGATCATGTCGTTCCCCGGCTCATCGGCCTATGGTGCCAGCAAATCGGCCGTTATTGCGATGACGCGATCGGCTGCGCTTGATCTTGCACCGCTCGGCATCACGGTGAACTGCATATGCCCCGGCGCCACACGAAGCGAAATGTCGGCGCGCTGGGCGGAACGCTTGCCCAACGGCGAGGCAGACCTTGCCGCCCATAACCCGATGAAGCGCATCGGCGAGCCGGAGGAACAGGCCGAGGCCGCATCGTTCCTGCTGTCAGACCGGGCGCGCTACATCAATGGCGCAATCCTTGTGATCGATGGCGGGGCCAGTCTCGGCTAGCACCCGACCGGCGGCGCAAGAGCGCAGCCAACCCGGATCGTGGCAAGCTGCCGCCCCACTCGTGCTGCCGCTGGCGACAGGGCGATGCGCGGAGCAGCCCCGCTGCTGCCCCGGCGCA
>VFQU01000328.1_pt1 | contig 45542 bp, 43 predicted proteins | sample 3512311 | NCBI WGS metagenome assembly VFQU01 (sample SAMN10412377, study PRJNA504923) | tailings metagenome | isolation source: Relicate 3 Philex TSF3 active mining site | place: Philippines: Tuba, Benguet | collected 2017-08-29 | reverse complement strand
GCGTGACCGTTTTGTATCAGATTTGTTCTTTAGCGCAGTTCTAACCCTGTCGCCGTAAATCGCAACCGATCTGGGCGCACTCCCAAAGCAGTTTCGAGAGAAACTCCAGCGATCGAGCGGTAGGTTTCGAGCAATTCTTGGTCTTTTTCTTCGGTTGCTACTGTATAGCCCGCTAGAGGCAGAGTCGCCATCAGAACAAAGGTTTCATAGAGCTTTTGACGCTCTTGGCTGTTCAGTGCTTTGAAGGTTGCCGAAGAACCGAAGGCAGCATCGACGTTAGCTTGGAGATTCATCAGCGCAGTTTCACTGGGTTCCTCGCCGTAATGCACCATGTAGCAGACCCCTACCAAGTAGGTGAATGCCATCGCGACATTGTTAGGGCGACCCAGACGTTGGGCTTCTTGCTCGAAGGCAGTGAAGCCCCCGATAAAGGTTTCGTTCAACTGACTTACTATAGTGGGGTCGTTGCTCAAGCTCTGAGAAAACTGCGTCACCAGCAGGCGTTGCGGACTGGAGCTAAAGCTTGTTTGTGGGGCGGTTTGAGCTTGGGCGCGGGCAGTGGTTTGCGCACTCCGGTCACTGTTGTTGCGCCGATTGATGCTATCAAGCCGTGTCTGAGTTTCACGAACCATTGCAGCATTTTTCTGGATGCTGAGGTAGGCATTCATGTTGCTGAAGCTGAGACTGCTAGGTGCGCCAAACTGAGCCGAAGCTGGGCTACCAAAGCCAGCAGTGATGAAGACGGTTATGAGGATGGCACGAATGGATGGGTTCATCGGTTCTTCTGTTATGGGTCTTGAAGTTTACACAGTTGAGAACTTGAGCATTACAGCACCCTGCGCCAAAACGATCGCATAGAAGGCTTAAAACTTTTGCCTTCACATAATTTCCTTAGCTGAGGAAATATCCAGTCTAAACTTTTCTAGAACGAGTGTCTAGGAGTAATTTATACAGTAAACAATGATGAGTTATCGCATCTTCTCATTTACCAATCAGCGTTGACGCGATCTCATCAACTTGTCTAATTGCTGCTAATTTCAACCCGTGCCTCACCTGATTTCAAAAGCTCTCATGCTTCTGGCAATGCTACCCTTAAAATCTCCTGCATTCGCGAGTTGAAAGTCTTGCCTCAAGCATCTCTCAAGCCCACATCGTGAGTGATCAAAATTTTCTCATATCGATCGCACTTCGATACAATCAGATCCGTTCTGTTCATCCTATCCCTGTGAATTCCATTACGCTACAGACAATCGACCACCCGCTCCTCCCTAACGTCCTCGAACTGGATCAAATTTGCTTCAATGGACTCTGGACGATCGAAGGATATCAGCGAGAAGTAGACAGCCCAAATAGTGAATTAATCGCGCTCTTATCTGGGGATCATTTAATTGGCTATGGATGTTTCTGGGCGATCGTAGACGAAGCGCACATTACCATTCTCGCGATTCATCCCGATGATCAACATCAGGGATTTGGACAATTGCTCTTACTGGCATTGCTCGATCGGGCGCGTCAACGCCAAATGAAACACGCTACGTTAGAAGTTAGAATTTCTAATGAGGCTGCAATCTCTTTATACGAAAAGTTCCAGTTTAAAGTTGCAGGTCAGCGTAAGAATTACTACACTGATACGGGCGAAAATGCCTTAATTCTCTGGCGTGGTCAACTACAAACAGCAGAATTCGAGGATTCTCTAAAGGAAAAGTGGCAACAAATTCGCGATCGACTCCACCAGCAACAATGGACACTCAGCGATCCTGAAGCTTTGCTGAACCTGAAAAAAACCAGCTTGACTTCTCCCTAAAGATTCGATAACAATCTGCCTTTGGTAGTAAATCACACAATTTCAATTCATTCTAACGGCAGGATTTCGTTCGGTAATCCTCCCATTTGCCTGTTTCGGAACTCCGTAACCGGAGAGTTCGGCTATGCTAGAATCAGACCTACGCAGCAGGTGAATGGAAATACGCCATGTTTGAACGCTTCACAGAAAAAGCCATTAAGGTGATTATGTTAGCCCAAGAGGAAGCACGCCGCTTGGGTCATAACTTTGTGGGTACAGAGCAGATCCTCCTGGGTCTGATTGGAGAAGGAACGGGTGTCGCTGCCAAAGTTCTCAAATCGATGGGAGTGAACCTTAAGGACGCTCGGATTGAAGTTGAGAAGATCATTGGTCGCGGTTCCGGCTTTGTGGCAGTGGAAATTCCGTTTACCCCACGGGCAAAGCGCGTTTTGGAACTCTCGCTTGAGGAGGCTCGCCAACTCGGTCACAATTATATTGGAACCGAACACCTGCTCTTAGGATTAATTCGAGAAGGTGAAGGCGTTGCCGCCAGGGTGTTAGAGAATCTAGGCGTTGACCTCTCGAAAGTTCGTACTCAAGTTATTCGGATGTTAGGCGAAACCGCCGAAGTCACTTCGGGTGGTAGCCAAGGTCGCACCAAAACCCCGACCTTAGACGAATTCGGCTCGAATCTGACGCAGATGGCAGCCGAAGGCAAGCTCGATCCCGTGGTCGGTCGCCAAAAAGAAATCGAACGAGTCATTCAAATCCTGGGTCGTCGGACGAAGAACAACCCCGTGTTAATTGGTGAGCCTGGGGTGGGTAAAACCGCGATCGCTGAAGGACTTGCTCAACGCATTGCCAATGATGACGTTCCTGACATCTTGGAAGATAAGCGCGTCGTCACTCTCGATATCGGTCTACTCGTAGCAGGAACCAAGTACCGAGGCGAATTCGAGGAACGCTTGAAAAAAATCATGGATGAAATCCGCTCTGCCGGAAATGTCATCCTGGTCATTGACGAAGTTCATACCTTAATCGGTGCAGGCGCGGCAGAAGGCGCGATCGACGCTGCCAACATTCTGAAGCCAGCCCTTGCCCGAGGTGAACTGCAATGTATTGGTGCAACGACGCTCGATGAGTATCGGAAGCACATTGAACGCGATGCAGCGCTCGAACGCCGCTTCCAGCCTGTCATGGTGGGTGAACCTTCGGTCGATGAAACGATCGAGATCCTCCGAGGCTTACGCGAACGTTATGAGCAGCACCACAAGCTGAAAATTTCAGATGAAGCGCTAGAAGCAGCCGCGAAGCTATCCGATCGCTATATCTCAGATCGATTCTTGCCGGATAAAGCGATCGACTTGATCGACGAAGCAGGCTCGCGCGTGCGGTTGATTAATTCTCAATTGCCGCCCGCTGCAAAAGAACTCGATCGCGAACTGCGTCAAGTCCTGAAAGACAAAGATGATGCAGTCAGATCTCAGAATTTCGACCGGGCAGGTGAACTGCGCGATCGCGAGATGGAGATCAAAGCGGAAATCAGAGCGATCGCTCAAACCCGCAAAACCGAAGCGACCGATGAAAATGCTTCTCCGGTCGTCGGCGAAGATGACATCGCGCAAATCGTTGCCTCTTGGACAGGCGTTCCGGTGAACAAACTCACCGAATCTGAGTCTGAGAAGCTGCTGCACATGGAAGATACGCTGCACACTCGCTTGATTGGTCAAGATGAAGCGGTGAAAGCAGTATCGCGTGCAATTCGCCGCGCACGGGTGGGCTTGAAGAATCCCAATCGCCCGATCGCGTCCTTTATCTTCTCTGGACCGACCGGGGTAGGTAAGACCGAATTGACGAAAGCCTTAGCAGCTTACTTCTTCGGATCTGAAGAAGCGATGATTCGTCTCGACATGTCAGAGTTCATGGAGCGTCACACCGTTTCTAAACTGATCGGTTCGCCTCCTGGATATGTCGGCTACAACGAAGGCGGTCAATTGACTGAAGCGGTTCGTCGTAGACCTTACACCGTTGTGCTCTTCGACGAAATCGAGAAAGCGCACCCGGATGTGTTCAACATGCTGCTGCAAATCTTGGAAGATGGTCGTTTGACCGATGCCAAGGGACGCACTGTAGACTTCAAGAACACACTCTTGATCATGACCTCGAACATTGGTTCTAAGGTGATCGAGAAGGGTGGCGGTGGACTTGGTTTCGAGTTCTCTACCGAGAACGAATCGGAATCGCAATACAACCGCATCCGCTCCTTGGTGAACGAAGAACTGAAGCAATACTTCCGTCCTGAGTTCTTGAACCGACTAGATGAAATTATCGTCTTCCGTCAGTTGAACAAGGCAGAAGTCAAAGAGATCGCGGACATCATGCTCAACGACGTGTTCAAGCGTTTGAAAGAGCAAGGAATTACGCTGCAAGTCACAGAGCGGTTCAAAGACCGCCTCGTTGATGAAGGCTACAATCCGAGCTATGGTGCACGTCCGCTCCGTCGAGCCATTATGCGATTGCTTGAAGACTCGTTAGCAGAAGAGATTCTGTCCGCACGGGTGAAAGATGGCGATATTGCGACGGTTGACGTAGATGAGAATGGACAAGTGAAGGTACTTCACGGTCAAGAGCGAGAATTGCTGCCAGCAGCCGAATAAGTTCTAATTCTTGAATAGTAAAAGCGGTAGAAAGAGTTGTCTTTCTACCGCTTTATTTTTTTGATGCTAACTATAAGAAATATCAGATCCTTGAAAAACTGCAATAACTCTCGTCTTATAATACGCGAAAGTAGAAAATGATTCAGTTAGCAGATTGAGTCATTTCTAGTGTGAAAGTTGAGGATAAATTGACTTATGGCAAGAAGTAGTTTTTGGGCTGATTTTCAGAAGTTTCTCATGCAAGGAAATGTTATTGACCTTGCAGTTGCAGTCATTATTGGTACTGCTTTTGGCAAAATTGTGACTTCGTTTGTAGAGGATATTATTACTCCGTTAATTTTGAATCCTGCTCTGAAAGCTGCCCGAGTCGATAGCTTGCAGAATCTCTCGTATGAAGGCATCAAGTATGGAGTTTTTCTTGCATCGGTTATCAATTTCCTAGTGATTGCTCTTTCGATTTTCTTGATGATTCGCGCGTTTGAGAAAGCAAAGCGACGTTTTTCCCGACAAGAAGCGATCGAAGAAGCCGCAGCACCCGATCCATTGTTAGTTTCTCAAGAACGTTTGACCAATGCGATCGATCGTTTGGCTTCTAAAATGAACTAATTGAATTTCACGATTGAACGATCGCAGTTCACTTTTGAGAATCGCGATCGTTCTTTTTAAAGTTAAACCTGAATGAAAAGTTAAGAATTTTAAGACCTCCAACTTCTCGGACTTAAGGAAGTCTTGCAAACACTTCGCGAATAAACTCTTGATCATTAATTTGTCGGGCTTGGAGACTCTGTTTCAAAGTGATTAAATCGCTTTTCAGTTTGCGAAGTTCATTCAGTTCGGAAGTGGGAGTCGGAGTTGGAGATACGACACCTTTTGCATCATCATTTAAGCGTCTCCGAACTGTAAGTGTCGCAATTCCTGTAACAGGAAGTTTGCGAGTTCTTTGATAAGTTTTAACAGCACTATAAGTCGTGCGGCGGTAGTTGCCGCTCAGCTCAATATCGACTTTCAAAACGATTTTGAGATTGTTTTGTAGAATTCTCACCGTCTTCTCGATCGAACTTCTCAAATCTGCACCATCGTTTCCGGTTGCTGCCATGTTGCTATCCAATTGGTATTGCAGAATCGCAGCACGGGTGTAGTCGTCTAAATTCGATAAGACTCGTAGCGAAGTCGTGTCACAGTTAATCGCACCGAGAATGTCACGATCGCAAGCATTCAGGCTATTTCCTAACCCATCAAGTCCTCTAGGACCTAGATAGTATCCCAGTCCATCGAGATTTTCTCGTAGGTCTTGAAGTGAAGTGATTGGCATAGAACGATGCTCCTGAATTTTGCACGTTTTTACAGACAATTCAGTTTCTATTTTGCTACAAGAAAGCCTGGTCAAAATCGGTAAAGAAGTGGAAGAGAGATAAAATGTCCAAAGACCAAGTTAAACGTGCCATGACTCCCGAAACCAAAGCTGAACCTCAAAATCTTCCTGCTTCAGATTCTCCGCCCAAATGGAAAATCTGGTGGGAGAACTTCCAAATTCTATTTATTGCCTTGATTTTGGCTTTGCTCGTGAGATCGTATGTGGCAGAACCGAGATTTATTCCATCTGACTCGATGGTTCCGACGTTGCGAGTGGGCGATCGCTTAGTCGTTGAGAAATTGTCGTATCGATCGCATCCACCAGAATTTGGCGACATCATTGTCTTTGATCCACCCCCTCAGTTACAAGAACTTGGATATTCTAAAGATCAAGCCTTCATCAAGCGGATCATTGGCAAGCCTGGGCAAACGGTCGAGATTAAGTCTGGAAAAGTATTTGTCGATGGTCAGGCCTTACAAGAACCGTATATTGCTGAAGCGCCGAGGTATACGATGCGACCTGCAGCTGTTCCAGCAGATAGCTACTTTGTGATGGGAGACAACCGAAATAATAGTAATGATTCGCATGTTTGGGGCTTTTTGCCCAAAGATTTTATCTTGGGTCGCGCTTGGATCCGGTTTTATCCATTCGACCGCATTGGACGAGTCAGTATTGATACCAGATCATAATGTGAATTTTGCGTGAAGTTTTTCAAAAAAGCCTGTCGTAAAAACGGAGTACACGAATCAGTAGAAACCGAACTTGCTCTACTTGTTTCCTAAATCACTTGAATAGGAAATCATTCGGAGATCATTCTCCTGTTGGGTTTCTACATGTTGAAAATTAATCGCGCAGTTACGTTAGTGTGGCAAAGTTCGCCATTCTGGACAACGATTCATAGCTTTGTGGCGATTGTTCAAACGCTGTTACCGCTGATCCAGCTTTACTTGATTAAGCTGATTGTTGACAGCATTGCCAGTAGTCTCAAGGGAACGAGTCAGTCTCAAAATTTTAATCACATTCTATTTCTGTTGATGGGTACAGGAATAGTCATGCTGCTGACTAATTTTGCTGCCGTTATCGCTGAGTTAGTCTCGACGACTTTATCTCAGCGAGTGACGGATTACATGCAAGTTGTACTCTACAGAAAAGCGATCGAGATTGATTTAGAGTCTTATGAAAATCCTCAGTATCAAGACATTCTAGAGCGTGCGAAGTGGGAGGCGCCTCACCGTCCTACTCGAATGTTGAACAATTTGACCTCAATTGGGCAAAGTGCCCTTTCTCTCATTGTGGTTGCCGGGTTACTCATCACGATGCATTGGGGGTTGATTAGTATTTTAGTCGTTGCCTCGATGCCCATGATGCTTCTGCGGGTTCAACAGTCTAAAGCGCTTTACAAGTGGCAGCGACATCAAACTGAACTTGAACGTAAAGCTAATTATTTTGGGCATTTACTGTTAGGCGATAGCCCAGCGAAAGAAATTCGGCTCTTCAATATTGGCAACTTACTGATTGAATGGGTGCAGGAGTTAAGACAGCAATTGCTGCGAGAAAAGCTTGCGTTGATTACCCGACAAGCCAGTGCTCGATTGCTCATGCAAGGGATCACGAGCCTTGCAGTTCTTGCAGCGTATGGATTTATGATTGAACAAACGCTGCAGGGGAAATTTCAGCTTGGCGATCTCGTCCTTTATAGCCAAGCTCTGCAACGCGGGCAGGGTGCGCTGAAAGATCTCATTGGCAATCTAGCAAGCCTGCATGAAAATCATCTATTTCTTGCTGACCTGTACGAGTTTTTGGCGATTCAACCCACGATCGCGAAACCTCTTCACCCGACAACTGTGCCATATCCGTTTCGCCGCGGAATTGTGTTTGAAAATGTCAGTTTTCGGTACCAGAATTCTGCCCGTTTTGCACTGAGGCAAATCAATCTTTCTATTCAACCGGGAGAAGTGATTGCACTCGTTGGTGAAAATGGCTCGGGTAAAACAACATTGGTCAAACTTTTGACTCGACTCTACGATGTCACAGAAGGGCGGATTACGATCGATGGCATTGATATTCGGCACTTCTCGCCTGACGATTTGCATCGTCAGATCAGTGTGATTTTCCAAGACTACACGCGCTATCAATTCAGCGCCCAAGATAATATCTGGCTTGGCAATATTGAACTACCGATTACCTCTGATCGCATTGTTCAATCTGCTCATCAATCGGGTGCCGATGCAGTGATTCAAACCCTGCCACAAGGCTATAACACACTGCTCGGAAAGTGGTTTAAAGGGGGCGAAGAACTCAGCGGAGGACAATGGCAAAAGATTGCATTAGCTCGGGCTTTTTTACGTGAAGCTCAGTTGGTTGTGCTCGATGAACCAACCAGCGCTATGGATGCCAAAGCTGAGGCTGAAGTCTTTCAGAAATTTCGGGATCTGATGCGCGATCGCTCAGCGTTGTTAATTACTCATCGTCTCTCAACGGTCAAGATGGCGGATCGAATTTATGTGATGGATCAAGGAAGAATCACAGAAAGTGGGACGCATGACCAATTAATGGCACGACGAGGAACCTATGCTCACTTGTTTGAAATTCAAGCCAAACACTATCAATGACAACTCCTGAAAATACTGCTTTACTAGCCTGTATCCGGTTCTATTTCGGCACAACAGCCGAGTGCGACGTGAAAGATGCGTTGGGAGGGGCGATCGATTGGTCGGTACTGTTAAAAACTGCGATCGATCATGGCGTTATGCCGCTGCTATATCACGCTCTTAAATCGATGGATGTTCAAGTCCCGCGATCCATCCTGATGAATTTGCAATTCTGCTATCGGATGAATGGATTGCATAATGTCTCGCAAACTCAGGAACTCTTGAAGGTGCTTGCGCAGCTTGAAGCGGCTGGAATTGATGCGATCGCATTTAAGGGATCGGCACTTGCGGCTTCTGCATACGGCAATATTGCTTTTCGCCAATTCAATGATTTAGATATTCTTGTTAAGCGGCAAGATTTTTGGCAAGCAAAAGCAGTTTTAGTAGCAGCAGGCTATCATTCTCCAGTTTCAACAGGCGAACTTCTACAATTTCAGCGATATCTTCAGATTTCTTTAGTGAACCGCACGCCTGATGCAGCCTTGTTTAATCAGAAGTTTCAACACTCTTTGCTGCATAGTAATCCAGAGCGAAGCATTGACTTACATTGGGGAATTCCGCCGAGACGAACTTGGAAGTGCGATCGCATTGAGCGCCTCTGGGAAAATCTAGACACGATCGATCTAATGGGACAGTCGATTCAAACGTTTTCGCCGGAGACAGCACTGGTGGTTCAATGTCTAAATGTTGCGAAGGAACCTTGGAAGCGCTCATTTAAGCAGATTTGTGATGTTGCTCAGATCATTCAAGCGTATCCTAAGTTGAACTGGAATACTGCGCTAGAACTATCGGCTGATTTACGAAGCCAACGGCTTTTTCTCATCGGGGTTGAGGTGACTGCTCAACTTCTGGGTGTTCCGCTACCCGAATTTGTGCGCGAGAAACTTGCCGGAAACGATTCCAGTCATCAGCAAGTTTTTGAGAGCGATCGCGCTCCTACAGGCGTGTTGCAAACTTCTTGGTGGGAATATACCGATCAACTCAAAACGCTAGATCAAGCGCGGGATGGAATCTTCATCACAGGATTTTATTTTTTCATGACACTGCTTCCAATCTGGGAAATCGCTACATCAATCAATGAGCGCGATCGTGAGCTATTGCCTTTACCAAACTGGCTGTTTTTCCTTTACTATGTGCTTCGCCCAATTCGACTTTTAATCCAGTACAGATTTGCTCGTAAACTACTCACTTTACAAAGCAAGGTATAGTTCCCATGAAACAGTCATCTAATGTAGAGAGTGCCCTAACTCAATTCCAGTTAGCGAACGCTTGGCACGCTCGAGGTAATCTGGAAGAAGCCTTGACGCGCTATCAAGAAACAATCCGACTCCATCCGAACTATGCGCCTGCCTATCAGCAGTTAGCCAATTTGATGCTCAAACAACGTCGGATGGAAGAAGCATTGCAGTACTACGAGCAAGCGCTGAGCTTAGATTTTGAGGCAATCGATCTATCGTTTTACTATCACTGTTTGGGCTTATCAGAACGTAAGAGTTCTTCTAGTCAAGCGGAAATTGTTTCAGCAGGAAACTCAAGCGTAATCAAGACAGAACATATATCCAGAGGCATGACCACTGGCAAAATTAGTCTTGGGAAACAACGAATTTTTGGGTTTCATCGTAGTGGCTGGAACTTTGCGGTTCAGGCACTGAGTCCGTTGCACAATCCTCATGGTGTTTTGTTTGATGGGTGTCTAGAAAATCAGTTCCTATTTCAGCACAATGCGCGATCGCGATCGCGCCAAATTTTGGCAAAAATGAAAGCTGATGGTGTGTTTCAGTATCTCGCAACTTCAGAAGAAAAAGGAATTACGCCTTATCAAAAACCTTGGGTTGGGTTCTTCCACAATCCTCCTGCTATACCCATTTGGTTTCACTATCACAATTCACTCCAAAGGCTATTTCAAAAGCAAATCTGGCAAGATAGTCTACCTCATTGCATTGGGTTGTTTGCCCTCTCGAACTATCATGCAGAATGGCTAAGAGAGCAGACAGGCAAGCCTGTTTCTGTGTTAGTTCATCCAACTGAAATTCCTGAAAAACAGTTTGATTTTCATCAGTTCTTACAAAATCCACGTAAAAAGGTGGTGCAGATTGGATGGTGGCTCCGCAAATTGAACTCGATTTATCGACTCCCACTGGATAAAGATAATTCACTGGGCTATGAGAAAGTCAGGCTAGGCTTTTTGTTTGATGTAGCCGAAGATCTCATTACTAAGCTGATGCAGCAAGAAGCGAGAATTCATAAGATCGATGTTGATGAAGCATACTCAGAAAATACGACTGTTCTTCAACATCTCCCTAATGATGAGTATGATGATCTGTTAGCTGCCAATATCGCCTTTATCGATTTGTATGATGCCAGCGCGAACAATGCCGTTATTGAATGCATCGCTCGTGCAACTCCCCTGCTCGTCAATCCACTCCCGTCCGTGAAAGAATACTTGGGTGATGAGTATCCCATGTACTTCAACACTTTAGAAGAAGCCGCAGAAAAAGCGTTGGATACGTCCTTAATTCTTGAGACGCACCTTTACCTGAAGCATTGCGAAACCAGACAGAAACTCTCAGCAGATTACTTCCTGAATAGCTTTTGTAACAGTGAAGTTTATCGAATGATTTAATGAAAGGACAATTCTGATGACTGTTAATTTTCCGCTGGTTAGTGTGATTATTCCGGTTTACAATCGCGATCGCTATCTGGCTGAGGCGATTGATAGTGTTCTCGCTCAGACTTATCCAGCGATCGAGTTAGTTGTGGTTGATGATGGATCGAGCGATCGTAGTGCAGAGATTGCTCAGCGATATCTCCCAAATCTTGTTTACCACTATCAACCAAATGGTGGAATCAGCGCTGCTAGAAATACCGGCATTGGCTTAGCTCAAGGCGAGTTTCTAGCCTTTCTTGATTCCGATGATATTTGGATGCCAGACAAGTTATCTCAACAAATGGAAGCCTTTACATCTGATCCAAATTTGGAGGCTGTGTTTGGCTATGTTCAACAATTTTATAGTCCAGAGCTAGACGAAACGTTTCGGCAACGCATTCGCTGTCCGGAGCAGCCGAGTGCTGCTTATATTTCCAGCGCGATGCTGATTAAGCGATCGGCATTCCTGCGAGTCGGTGAGTTTGAAACCGAGTTAAAAACAGGAATCGATATAAGTTGGTATGCCCGCGCGGTCGAACAACAGTTGAGACAGCTCATGTTGCCCGACATTGTTTATCATAGGCGACTGCATGAGACGAACAGTGGCATTACAGAACGTCAGCACGCGAATCAACGTCTCCATATTCTCAAAACGATGCTGGATCGACGGCGGCAGTCTAATCTCCCTCAAACGACTCAGGAAATCTAAACATGCGCAACTTCTTTCAACCTCGCCCCAAGTCGGATCAGAAAACTATTCTATTGACGGGAGCAGCCGGAAAGATTGGGATGTCCTTGCAGCAACATCTAGGGGAAACCTATCACTTTCGTTGTCTCGATCGTAAACGTATTCCCCAGGTGCAAGATATGCAAGTGGTCAACATCGAAAACTTTAGAGCAGTGCTTAAGGCAATGCGAGGAGTCGATGCTGTGATTCATCTTGCAGCAAATCCTCGTATCGATCAGCCTTGGCAAGACGTTTATACGAGCGGTATTGGTGGCACATACAACGTCTTTGAAGCAGCTCGCCAAGCTGGAGTCAAGCAAATCATTTATGCCAGCACGAATCATGTTTCTGGCTGGCGAGAAGTGAAGCAAGAACCTCAGATTACGTCTGATCAACTGGTTCGCCCTGACTCGTTGTATGCAGTTGGCAAGGCATTTGGTGAAACGTTAGGGCAATTTTTTGTCGATCGATATGAAATGTCGATCGTTTGCCTTCGCATCGGAGCCTTTGTAGCCGAACCCAAACTTTACAGCCCTAACGATCGCATGCTGGCAGTCTGGTGTAGTCCACGGGATCTAGCTCAACTCGTACAGCGATCGCTAGAGCAAGATAATCTCGGCTTTCAGATTTTCTACGCTATTTCCGGCAATACTCGCCGCTATTGGGATATCAGCAATGCTCAAGCCTTGCTAGGATATGACCCTCAAGATGACGCTGAACGCTTGCTGACCGCTCTTAAATTGACTTAATCAGCGAGTCGCTGTGTTTTACGGGCAAGCGATGCTCTCAGGATTTTGATGGCACGATGAACGCTTTCACGCCATGCTTGCCAGGACAAATTCGCGCCATGAAGCCGTCTGAGAATCAGTGTTTCAGGAAGTGTGATGATAGGGATTTGAGCATCTCTGGCTCGACATAACCATTCGAGATCTTCACTGGCACGATAATCAGGCGAGAAATTCCCAATTTGACTAAACACAGTTCTGCGAACGACCAGCGTACTAGGAATGGGACTCTTGTGATCTTCAAGCCCAATTTCGGGTTGAAACCAGGATGGGAGCTGAGTTCCTGGTTCGATAAAATTTTTGATTTTCGTTGCGGTGATGCCAACATCCGGATTCTCTAACATATAGGCAATCTGAATACTGAGCTTATTGGGCTGCCAGACATCATCTGCATCTAAGAACGCAATGAATTCTCCTTGAGCCTCTGCGATCGCGCGATTACGAGCTACCGATACTCCCTGATTCGATTGATAAAAGTAACGCACTTCTGGATAAGCACGTACTACATCAGCAGTGTGATCCGTTGAACCGTCATCGACCACGATCGTTTCGAGCGGATGGTAACTTTGAGCGCGTACGCTATCCAACGTTGCTGCGATGAATTTTCCGTAGTTACAGGTGGGGATGATCACGCTTACTAAAGGAGAAGTGCTCATGATTGGTATTGCTTAGGGTCTAGTAACTGTCTTGATGTAACCAGTAGATTTCCCAAGGTTTATCTCGATTAAATGGATTTTTGATTTGCCGATATCCATTTGCCGATAGCAACTGAGAAAGGGATGCTCGAATTGAGTGATCGCATTCCAAGCTCAATGCCAAAAATCGATACTGATCAAACGGAAACACTTCTAAAACATCTAACTCGCTGCCCTCAATATCAAAAGCAGCATAGTCAATGATGTTAGGAGCCTGATGTTTCTTCAGCAGAGCTTCCAAAGTAGTTGCTTCTTTCTCGACAGCTCTGCCTTTTTGAACCACTTCTTTTCCCTGATGCTTGACCTGTTCCAGATTAGATTTAATCCCGCTCAGATAGGGGCTTACCGTATCTTCGCTGCCTTCTATGAAGATGACGTTGCCAACTCGATTTGAGAGGCAAACTTTCTCACAAGTGCTATTGGGGCGATTGTCAACAAGCTGTTCAAAAAAATAGTCATTCGGTTCAACACAAATCCCTGTCCATCCGAACTCTTGTTCCAACACATAACAGCTACTGGCTGCTTTACCATTCGCGGCTCCGATTTCTAAGAAATAACCGTTTCGCTTGCCTGGAAACACATATTCAGCAATCCAACGATCGTTATTCGTTTCGTTATAGTATTGTCGCTGGGGTGGAAGTAGAGCGGGTGTAAATCGGGTCAGCCCATCAATCATTTTTCGCTGCAAAGCTCTCATCTCACTGCCTCATTTAAAGTGATGTCAGTAAATTCGCAATCACAGCGGGAATCTGGGCTACGTCCGTACCGAGTTCCAGAGCATAGCAAGGAACTTGCTTGACTAAGCTAGACATCATCTGGAATGCCGTTTTTCCACTACCTGCTAATTGGAACATTGTGCTGGGCGCAAGTGCTTTTAATGCCATTGCTGCTGTTGTCGGGCGCAAATGCGTGTCTGATTTTCCAGTTACTTGTGGAACTAATACCGCTTTAATCGGAAAGCCTGTGACGACTTTTTCAGGGCAGTGATGATTCAGAAAGAGCATTGCTTTTTCTGAATCTAGGCGATCGCGATTATTGACCCAAGGGGCCAACCGAGGAAATCGCTCTAAATCTTCTTGTCCCTTCAGTTTGGCAGTGTTGTAGAGACTATAAACATAGGGAGTCGGCTCCATCGAAAGCAGACAATAATCATCGCTGGCGTAAACGAGTGGACTATCGATGCAAGCGAGCGCAGTAGAAGATTTGCCAGACCCCCCTTTCCCTGCAAGCAAGACACCTCCATCTAGAGTGCCAACTGCTCCAGCATGAACATATTGTTTGTGACGATCGGTTGTCCACCAATTTAGAATCATTTGCAGAGGTGAACCCTTTTCCCAGTAGGGAATATTTTCGGCATCTTTAATCCAGTAACAGGCAAGATTCTGCTTGCGATCGAGCACGCTCAGAATGTTCGGTCCGATGTGAAAGTTGGAGCGAATGCGATCGCCATCGTATCCTTTGACTTCTTTGCGCGGTCCTAAGTGGCTCGTCCAATTGATCTCAAGCAGTTCGATGAGACTGCCAATCAGTAATGGCAATTGCGTTGAGGTAGAAGCACTATCCCAAATACAAATCGTGAGATCTGGATCTGCTACAGGTGAAGTCCCTAAGTGAGCAAGTGCAGGTGTGAGATAGGGAACTAATCCGTCTCCTGCAAACTGTAGACAAATCGTATATCCTCCAATTAGATAGAAGAACTTCACGATTCCAACAGCTTGAGCGGCTCGCTCAAATCCTGCATGAACCATCTGAAAATAGACGAGCTGTTCCTGTTCTTCTAATCTCAAAGCGGGTGGAGCTGGAGTAAGTTGCATAAGAGTGACTTAGTATCGGGGAACAAGAAGCGTTTTCAGAATTTGTCTACCTGGAAATGGGCGATGCCGAAGCTGAAATAAATACTGTTCTAAAGGTCGCATCACAGGTAAGCTTTGCGCTCTCAGCCACGGTTGCCACTCTCCTGCTAATACTTGATAGGTGGACAATTCCTCAGATAGGAGCGGCATCTGCACCAGCGTAGGCAGTACCCAGTTTGGTACATCTAACTCAAGGATTTGGTGCAACAGCGTCAGCGTGTTTCGCAGGGGCAAGATCATACGATAGCGTTGTGCTTGAGTGATCAATCGTTGCCAGTCCAGATCGTCGCCAAATCTCTGGATCAGTAAAAATGCATCTGCGAGACCCTGAATGGTTTGTCCTCTTGCCTTCAAGAATGTTCTTGCACAGATTTCTAAAAGCTGATCGGTTGGATCGAGTAAGAATCCAGCGTTAGGAAGCGAGATGGCTCGCCGCCAAACCTGCTCATCTGTCTCATCTTGAGGGAATGCCCAAAATAGACGTGTCTGAATATAGAGACTCTGCTGTTGCGCCTTGAATTGGATTGACACCTGCCCTGGAGTCGGTGCAGGGGCTTCCCAATCGAGAGCGGTAAGGGTCTTGAAGGTAGGATCTAGCTGATCTTGGCGGAGCAGCAAATGGAAGCTGGAGACAGGTAAGTTGCTGGCGTGAAAATTGAGGGCAGCATCTCCGAGAACGATCGCATCAATTCCAGCTTCTGCCAAGGTTGCCAAAATGGTATGAAGCGATCGGATCTGAAGTTGATTAGCATACCAAGTGCGCCGATAAATCCCTTTCAGCCTTGCCATGTGAGGGTCTTCGACACCGTGCGCCAATAGAGTTTGGTATAGTTGCGGCAGGAGTGTAAAGGATGTTGAGTCTAAGGTTTCAATATCGACGCGAGCTTTCCACTGCTCCCAAGCGGTGAGTGCAGATTGACCCTTCAAAAGGGCTGCTTTTAACAGAAGCTCTTGTGTGAAAGTGAGACGATAGAATCCAAACTGGAAGATGTGTTTTTTGTGCTTCTCTGGTGAATTGTTCATGAGCGTTAGGCAGACTTGGCGTTAGGCCAGCCTACTTCTACATCGACTTCATGAATTGGATCGAGTAGGAGTAAGTCTTCCATGTCGGTGAACTTTTCCAATATCGGTTTTTCAAATTGAGGTTTGGAGGCAGAAGGTGCAATCGTTGTGGTGGGATTTGGCGAATCAAGCGTCGTGCCTTCGACTTTCAAGATCAGTTCTTCACGTATTAGATGGTCTAGAAACTCATCGACGGCTGTTGCAATATCCTCGTAGCTTGCTGCATAGGTTTGCGTAAGTTGATCAATGAGGTGAAGACGATCGCTGCCTTGCTCAAGACCACTCCAAACTTCTGCGCCTGTCTTAAGCAAGCTGTAGTAGTATCCTTTCTCTAAATTAACAATGACGACTTCTCCATCAATCGTTTCACAAACGACTTGCGGTGTATTGACCTGAAAGCTTATGTTCATTTTGAGGCTGATATGAATTACACAGGTGACTTGTTGCAGTTTTTACAGCGTCACAATCGAGCGTCAGGGGAAAAAAATCAAGACTTCATCAAAACTTCATCAAACGCTGCTAGTGGATTGTCGATTATGAAAGCTAGACATAATCGGCAGTATAGATACTTTTATTGTTGGCATCTTGTGATATTCAGAGACTGATTCAATCTCTTGATGCACATTTCTAAGACATTTCTTTAAATAGTACTCGGAACATGCTTTGTTCTTTTTTTAACTACGACGAGTTTTTAATTTAGGAATCGAATCGTTGATAATGCTGTGTACAAACCTCATGCAGTTAAAGTGATGACAATAAAATTAAAGATCAAACAGCAGATCGCAAAATACTTGCCAGGAAATTGCTTACAGGCAACAACACAATCGTTCAAAACCCTGTTTCCTAAGAATTTTCGTGTTACTTGCATTGCATCCGGGTTGAAATTTACAGAAGGTCCGCTGTGGTCTGCAGATTCACAATGTTTACTATTTAGCGATATTCCTGCTAATCGGATCTACAAATTTGCAGATGGACAATTAACGGTTTTTCGGGAGCCTAGTGGTAACGCGAATGGCTTGACGCGCGATCGACAAGGACGATTGATCACTTGTGAGGAAGGAAGACGTCGTTTGACGCGGACAGAGCTAGATGGAACGATTACTGTGTTATGCGATCGCTTTGGTAACCAGAAACTCAACAGTCCTAATGATGTGATTGTGAAACAAGATGGCTCAATCTACTTTACTGATCCACCTTATGGAATTCAACCTGAGCAGCAAGAACAACCTGTTCAAGGAGTTTACTATCTATCAATTGATGGAATGCTGAAACTGGTTGTTCAAGATTTCATTGCACCGAATGGTTTAGCATTATCTCCAGATGAAAGGACGCTGTATATTGATGATTCGTCGGAACGCTGTCATATTCGTGCATTTGATGTGCAAGCGGATGGTTCTCTAACAGGCGATCGAGTTTTTTGCGCGATGAGTACTCCGGGAGTATCTGGGAATCCGGATGGCATGAAGGTTGATCAAGCTGGGCATCTCTATGCGACTGGACCTGGGGGAGTTTGGGTGTTTGAACCGGATGGAACTCATCTGGGCACGATCGTATTTCCAGAGCAGCCTTCTAACTGTGCCTGGGGTGATGCTGATTGGTGCAGTCTCTATGTTACGGCTTGTAGCTCTGTATATCGGATTCGTGTGAATATTCCAGGGATTCCAGTTCCTTAAGTTACCTATCTTGGAGTGGGCGTTACTGAACGGACAATTACTTCAACTTTTTCAGGCTTCTGATGCGGTGTAGTTGGGTAAGCGACATCTCCAGCAAAACGCAGCTGCTGATCGACTAAAATCCGGGCACGAATGACATAAGATATGTCTTCACGAATGCTAGAAGTATTGTAATTGAGCGAAAACGGGATCGGGACTTGTTTGCCTTTCGTTTCGATAGTTTGTTCTGCAAGAACTTCGATTGGTGCGTCAACCGATTCTAAAGTGACTTGCACGATCGCATCAGGCGGCAAAGCAATCCGCTCTCGATAAGTGACGTTGCCAGAGGCGGTTGTAGAGGCTGGAGAGATCATTGTTCCGGTGCAAGCTTGATAAAATGGTCGATTGTTGTGCGTCAGTTCAGCTTGATCTCCTTTGCCAGAAAAGGTGTACTTGCCAGCTTGATATCGAATTCCAGAACCTGTGCGAACTTGGCGCAGGTTCAGAGATTGATTCTCGAAAGTCACGATCGCACGATTGCCAATAAATCTTGCTCGAAACTGCTTGCCCTCGCGACACTGAAACTCATAGATCCGAGCTTGTGCAGGCTGTTGTGCTTGAGCCGCGATCGCTGTTGTGAGGAACAAAAATGTTGCAAGTCCTATACCCTGGTTAAAAAATTTCATTGTCCTAAAGGTGAACGATATTGATTGATGAATACTCTTCATCACAATAGTTCCAAGCAAAGTTAATTTAACTGTGAGGCGGCGCTGATCTCCACTACGCGATCGTTTTCAAATCGAAACACTAAGGACGAAGCGTACTGATCGTTGGCATAAAACACTGCATTGTCTTCGTCGGCACTGGGCGTTCCGTAAATTCGTAAGACTTTGTTTCGGCGATCGCCGACGCGCACTCCTTCTAACGTTGCAAACTTTGAACTACGCGTTGTAATCGAATAAACTGTAGCATTCGGTTCTTGACGAACGCCCATTGGGACTTCAAAATGCACTTCCAGTTCTGGATATTTCCAGTAGAGCAAGGTTCCACAACAGGTTGAAGCTTGAGATGCCATTTGGGGTGGCTTGCCGAGTTTGCGTTCAACCTGAGACGCTTTCATACCCAGTTTGATGCCTGCAAGACCCATGCGAGCAATAGACATCTCTTTTGGCGGTGATTGCACTGGAGCCGTGAGAGAAACTGAAGCGAGCGGAACTGCAACGAACGTCGTGGTCAGAAGAAGAATTGTAAACAGCGATCGAGAATGAGTCAGCATAATCAAAATTTCTGAAGGGGCTTAATTTCTGCTTCAAGCCTAAAGCCATCATTCCTCAATTTTTTCGAGTGATTTCGACAAATCAGGTCGAGACTGAAAGATTAACAAAATCAAGAGAGTTTTTCGTCGATCGCACTTTTCATACTAAAAGTGATCACACAGCCTTGGAGGAAGATCTGTTGGAACGCTTGATTTTAGTGCTAGAAGAAAACCCAGAGCAGGCGATCCTGATTCAAAATGTCTTTCAACAGGATGAAGTTCCTTGTCGAGTCGAAGCGATCGCCGATGGTGCAAGCGCGATCGATTTCTTGTATCGCCGAGGCATTTACGAAAATGCTCCTCGCCCTGACTTAATTTTGCTGGATTTGGACTTGCCTGGAAAAACAGGTCATGAAGTCTTGAAAGAACTCAAATCCGATCCGCAGTTTAGAAGAATACCCGTGATCGTGCTGACCTTTTCTGAGAAGAAAGAAGACATCTTTCAAAGCTATGTTTTGCAAGGCAATAGCTATGTGATCGAATCCTCAGAACGCGATCGATTGACTGAAATTATTCAGCGAATTAAAGATTTTTGGTTAGGAATTGTAACCTTACCAGGAGAGTGAGCGCTCAGGATTGTTTGTGCTTTGATTGCAGAGTCCTAAATTTTATAAGCTCAGAAATCTAATTAAAAAAACTGGCGATTTTAATTAACGATCTTGCTGAAATTCCTGCGCTATGCTCGGACGTGGAACGTAGGGGTAGATGTGGCAATTCACAGAGGCAGGAAAAGATTATGACTGACTTAAATTTAGATACTCAATCAAGCAGTTTAATCAGCTTGAAGCAACCTTCCATTCATCGCCTTACCCAGGTTCAACCTCATGGCATCCTGCTCGTGTTAAAGGAGCCAGAGTTAATTATTTTGCAGGCAAGCCGCAATACGACTTCTCTGTTAAAAATGGAGACTGAATCATTGCTCGGAAAAGCGATCGATGAAATTCTCGACTCTTTCCAAGTTGAACGAATCCGAGCTGGATTATCCGCAGACAATCTTGACTTTATTAATCCAACGAGAATTTGGATCAAACGAAATGGCGATGACTATGCTGTATTTGATGCCGTATTCCATCGCAGCGCAGACGGCTTTTTAGTTCTAGAGTTAGAACCTGCTTTGACAGAGGAAAACATTCCATTTCTGAGCTTTTATCATCTTGCAAAAGCTTCGATTAGCCAGCTCGAAGCAACGTCTAATCTTCAGGATTTTTGTCAAATTATTGTCCGCGAAGTTCGCAAAGTCACCGGATTCGATCGAGTGATGCTTTATCGCTTTGACCATGATGGACATGGCGAAGTGGTTGCAGAAGAAAAAATTGCAGAACTTGAATCCTACTTTGGGCTACATTTCCCTGAATCCGATATCCCGCAACCCGCTCGGAAAATGTTCTTGTCTAACTGGATTCGCGTGATTCCAGATGCTCACGCCGAACCTGTTGCCCTCTATCCGGCAAATAATCCACTGACCTACCAGCCAACCGATTTAACCCTGTCCATTCTTCGCAGTCCTTACGCGTGCCACACTGAATATCTGCACAATATGGGAGTTGGAGCATCGTTGACCATCTCCTTGATGAAAGACCAAAAGCTTTGGGGCTTGATTGCTTGTCATCATCGCACGCCTAAACCTGTGCCGTATGAATTGCGGAAAGCCTGCGAATTTTTAGGGCGTGTGATCTTTGCAGAAATCTCGACTCGCGAAGAAACGGCAGACTATACCTATCGAATGCGCCTTGCACAGGTACAATCTGCCTTGGTTGAAGCGATGTCTGAAGCAAGTAACTTTATTGAGGGTCTGACACAATCCGAGCCGAATTTACTCGATCTCGCAGATGCAACAGGTGCAGCAATTTGTTTTGGTGGACGCTGGACGACTTTAGGGCAAACCCCCTCTGAAGAAGAACTGAATTATCTGGTTCAATGGCTTGCGAAGAACAATGATGACGAGGTGTTTTACACTCAATCTCTGCCGCTGATTTACTCTGATGCGGAGCGATTTAAGCATGTGGCGAGTGGATTACTCGCGATTCCAATTTCTAAGCGGAGCTATGTCCTCTGGTTCCGTCCAGAAGTGATTCAAACTGTGAACTGGGGAGGCGATCCAAATCATGCGTATGAGCTTAAAGAATCCGGAGACGATCGTCGTTTATGCCCCCGCAAATCCTTTGAGCTTTGGAAAGAGACAGTTCGGCTCAATTCCTTGTCATGGAAGCCTGTCGAGATTCAAGCTACATTGGAATTGCGAAAAGCGATCGTCAACATTGTCCTCAAGCAAGCTGAAGAACTCGCACTCTTAGCTCAGGATTTAGAGCGATCGAATGCTGAATTGAAGAAGTTCGCCTATGTTGCTTCGCATGACTTGCAAGAGCCACTCAATCAAGTCGCGAACTATGTGCAGCTTCTCGAAATGCGCTACCACGATGCGCTAGATCAAGATGCCACTGAGTTCATCGATTTTGCTGTCGAAGGTGTGAGCTTAATGCAGACGTTGATTGATGATGTCTTGGTTTACTCGAAGGTTGATCTCAAAGGCATTGAATGGCAACTGACGCATTCTGAAGCGGCGCTGACTCATGCACTCAGCAACCTCAGAGGACGCATTGCCGAGACGGAAGCGACTGTAACGTATGATCCGATGCCGCAAATTGTGGCAGATGGAACTCAGTTGATGCAGCTCTTTCAGAATCTCATTGGGAATGCGATTAAATTTAGAGGTACAGAACCTCCGAAGATTCATATCGGCGCGCAACGGCAAGAAGATACTTGGCTGTTCTCAGTCCGCGACAATGGCATTGGCATCGATCCGCAATTTAGCGATCGCATCTTTGTGATCTTCCAACGCTTGCACACCCGCGATGAATATCCTGGCTCTGGAATGGGACTAGCAATCTGTAAGAAGATTGTCGAATGCCATCGAGGTCGGATTTGGGTCGAATCCAATGTCAATCAAGGCGCAACCTTCTACTTCACCATTCCCGTCGGAGGACGAGATGCCGGAAAGAAAACGCATCTTTCTCATCGAAGATAATCGAGGCGACATTCGGCTCATCCAAGAAGCGCTGAAAAGCACAGCGACAGAATGTGATGTGATTGTTGCTCGCGATGGCATGGAAGCGATGCAGATCCTTCAGGCTCAAGATCCTTACCCGGATTTGATTCTGTTGGATCTGAACTTACCAAAAAAAGATGGGCGGGAAGTGCTAGCAGAGATCAAAGCTGATCCTTTGCTCAAGCATATTCCCGTGGTTGTTCTGACCACTTCGCGCAATGAAGAAGACATTCATAAAAGCTACGATTTGCATGTCAATTGCTACATTGCTAAATCTCGAAATTTACCCCAACTATTTAAGATTATTCAGGGGATTGAGGAATTTTGGTTAGAGACTGCGACATTACCTATCAGCACTGGTTAGAGAAGCCTTCTGTGCAGGTGCTGCTTGTAGAGGATAGTGCTCCAGAAGTGCGCCTGCTCCAAGAAATTCTCAAAAGCACGATTCTGACTCGATTTGAGCTTGTCCCAGTACAGCGCATGTCAGATGCGATCGCACAGTTAAAATCGACTCATTTTGATATTGTTTTACTTGATTTGACTTTACCTGATAGCACTGGACTCGATTCTGTGAGTAATTTAACCTCTCAGTTTCCCAGTGTTGCGATCGTTGTTCTGACGAATACCAATGATGATGATCTAGCAATCAATGCAGTTCGACATGGCGCTCAGGACTATTTGATGAAGCGTCAACTCAATCCGGATACATTGATTCGCTCGATGCGATATGCGATCGAGCGAAAACAAGCCGCAGAAGCATTGCGGGAGGCAAATGAAATCTTAGAGCAACGCGTTCAAGAACGTACCGCAGAACTCAAGCAAGAGATTGAAAGATGTCAAAAAATCCAAGCCCGATTAGAACTCGCTCAAAAAGCTGCGAAAACTGGAACCTTTGAATGGAATCTACAAACGAACGAGATTAATTGGACAGCCGAGGCTGAAGCACTTTATGGTCTAGCTCCGGGAAGTTTTGCTGGGAGCTATGAGCATTGGATTGAGCTACTTCATCCTGACGATCGAACTAAGATTGAGATTGAAGATCAGCAAGCTCTCGATACTGAATTCCGAATTCTGCACCCTGACGGAAGTCTGCGCTGGATTGCGGTACAAAGTAGCCTTGTGGCTCAACCGCTGCGAATGCTTGGCATTCAAATGGACATTACCGAGAAAAAGCAGCTCGAAGCCCAATTTCTCAGAGCACAAAGACTCGAAAGTTTAGGTACTCTAGCAGGTGGAGTGGCGCATGATCTCAACAATATTCTCACGCCCATTTTGGCAGTCACTCAAATTCTGCCGCTGAAGCTTCCCAATCTCGACGATCGCAATCGCTACCTCTTAAAGACGGCTGAAACGAGCGCTCGGCGCGGAGCGGACTTGGTGAAGCAAATTCTCTCGTTTGCAAGAGGAGTCGAAGGACATCGCGTCAGTTTGCAATTGAGTCATGTTCTGCGTGAGGTGCAGCAAATCATTCAGCAGACTTTACCTAAATCGATCGACATTCATACCAATATTGCTTCTGACCTTTGCACGATTACAGGTGATGCAACCCAGATCCATCAGATTCTAATGAATCTCTGTGTGAATGCGCGGGATGCAATGCCTGAAGGTGGAACGCTAACGCTGCAAGCTGAGAACATTGAAATTGATCATGCGATCGCGCGGTTACATCTTGATGCTCACGTGGGTTCTTATGTGGTCATCACTGTCACAGATACCGGAACGGGCATTTCGCCAGAAAATCTCAATCGGATCTTTGATCCATTCTTCACGACGAAAGAGATCGGAAAAGGTACAGGTTTAGGACTTTCTGCTTTACTAGGCATTGTTAGAAGCCATCATGGATTCGTAGATGTTCAAAGTCAGTTTAATCAAGGGAGCCAGTTCAAAATTTATCTGCCTGCGGATTGCTCAAAAGAGTGTCCTTCAGAGGAGACACTACAGTCTCTATCAGGTCAGCAAGCTTGGGTACTAGTCGTGGATGATGAGCAGGCAGTCTGTGATACTTTACAAGCGATGTTATCGGCTCATGAATATCAAGTTGTCGTTGCAAAAGGGGGGACAGAAGCGATCGCATTGTTGACCGAACATTCAGAGATTCAAACTGTGATCATGGATCTGATGATGCCGACATTAGATGGGTGGGCGACGTTGCCTTTACTACGGCGAGTGAACGGAGAAATTTATGCGATCGCGATGAGCGGACTTGCATCCACTGAAATTGTGACTCAAGCTGAAAGACGTGGCTTTCAAGGATTCTTACAAAAACCATTTACGACTCAAGATCTGCTGAAAGTACTCGCTCAACAACAACAGCAATTGTCGTTTTTGGTGTAGTCCGAAGCTAGAGTAGTGCTGAATTAGGTGGGGAGTGGGGAGTAGGGAGCTAGCAAAGAAACAACTCCCCACTCCCTACTCTTGTTAATCGCTTACTTTTGGAAATGTTGAAATCCTTGGTCTAAGCTCAAAGTGCGATCGCTAAATTCCCCGGAACTATCAATCAATCGCACTGCTAAATCAGAAGTAATTTGACCCACGATCGCTGAGCCGCTTACTTGCTCGACCCAAAGCTTCGCTTCTTCTTGTGGCAAACATAAAACAAGCTGAAAATCCTCACCGCCATACAATGCCCATTCCATTGCTTTTTCAGCAGTCACCCACTGTTTCAAAGCTGGATCAATTGGGATTAAAGCACGATCGAGCTTCGCTCCGACTCCACTCATCCGACAGATTTGTAGGACTGCATCTGCTAAGCCATCGCTACTATCCATTCCAGACACGCGGCTCGTCAGTTGAGGAATATCAAATCGCGGAATTGGATATTGATGTGCGCGAATTAATGAGGCTCTCTCTGGTGCAGGGTCAGAATGTAAGAGCATTTCTAATCCTGCACGGGACGACCCATGAAATCCGGTCACAAAGATGGCATCTCCGGGCTGAGCGGTCGATCGCTGAATCACACGATTCGGATCAACCTGACCAAATGCAGTAATCGCGACAGTAATCACAGGCGATCGGCATAAATCTCCACCGACCAAGGCTCCCCCGTATTGATTTAGACAATCCGCCATGCCTTGATAAAGCTTTTCCACCCATTCTACGGGTGTTGTTTTGGGTAAGCCTAATCCAACCGTTATGCCAAGCGGTGAAGCTCCCATTGCAGCCAAATCAGAGAGGTTTGCCGCGATCGCTCTCCAACCTGCGGCTTCGGGCGGAGTCGTACGATCGCTAAAATGCACGCCATCGACTAAAACATCGGAAGTAATCACAATCGATTTTCCAGGTTCAGTCGGCAGAACCGCAGCATCATCTCCTACGATCGCGCGAGGACAAAAAGCTTGAACTCGTTTTAATAATCCTTGTTCGCCAATATCTTGAACGGTAAGCGTCATAGTGTCGAATTAATCCCGCGATGATGATATCAAAAGAACTCACGATCGCAAACGCCTTTGTCAGTCCTAATCTCTCGGCTTACTCACGAGAATCCGCCAAGTTACAAACACTGTCACCGCAACGAAAGACCAAAACACTAAAGCATCCTGCCAATTTTCTAGAAAACCAATGTGATCTGACACGATCGCTCCTCTGTACTTTTAGAATTAATTCTATCCCGGTGAAAAACGACATATACGCAGATCGCTAAAAATAAGGCTGGAGTTCTAAAATGAGCAGATTTCAACATGCGATCGTGATTGGCAGTGGAATGGCAGGATTGTTAGCAGGCAGGGTTCTAGCAAATCACTTCGAGCAAGTGACGATCGTGGAACGAGATCGGTTTCCCGATGCACCTCAGCCCCGAAATGGTATGCCTCAATCTCGGCACTTACACGTTCTATTAATGCGCGGACAGTTAATTCTCGAAGCATTGTTTCCAGGACTACGCGATCAGTTGATTCAAGCTGGCGCAGTATCCTTAAATCCTTCAGGCGATGTGGCATTGTTTAGTGCGTTTGGGTGGCTCCCCCGGTACGAATCGAACTTAGTCCAAATCTCAATGAGCCGAGATTTACTGGATTGGACAATTCGACAACGATTAGAGCAAGTCGAAAATGTACAATTTCTGCCAGAATCTCAGGTCACAGGGCTGATTGCCGCTGAAGATGGACAAGGCATCGCTGGCGTTAAAATTCAAGATCAATCTCTATCTGCCGATTGGATTGTAGATGCGAGTGGACAAACTTCCAAAACGCCGCAATGGCTAAAAGCTTTAGGATATGAACCTCCATTAGAACTGTTTGTCAATGCCTTCATTGGGTATTCGAGTCGCATCTACCGCCTGCCTACGGACTTTCAAGCTGATTGGAAAGGTATCTTTATTACCTGTGCGCCTCAAGGCGCGAAGAGAGGAGGCGCACTGTTCCCGATCGAAGGAGATCGCTGGTCAGTCGGATTGGCTGGTGCAGAACGAGATTATCCGCCCACGACCGAAGCGGAGTTTCTAGAGTTTGCAAAAACTTTGGTCAGTCCTGAGATCTATGAGGCAATCAAAGATGCAGAACCCTTAACGCCCATTTACGGGTTTCGGAAAACTGAAAATCGATTGCGACGGTATGAGAAAATGCAGCGCCAGCCTGAGAATTTTGTCGTGCTCGGACATGCCGCCTGTACGTTTAATCCAATTTATGGACAGGGCATGACGGTTGCAGCACTCAGTGCTCAGACTTTGGATCGGTGTTTCACACAACATCGATCGAGTTCACTAAAAGGTCTGGCTCGAAAAATTCAGAAAGAGGTCGCGAAGGTACAAAATCAGCCTTGGACGTTTGCGATTAATCAGGATTATCGCTACAGCAGTGCTGAAGGGCTAAAGTCCCAAGGACTGAATCGATTGCTCGATCTGTATTTCGATCATCTCGGTCAATTGATGACGCAGAAAAAAGAGATTTATCAAGCGTTCTTAGAAGTCATGCACATGCTTAAACCTGCTTCAAGTCTGTTTCAACCAGGGATTGCAATTCAAGTGCTAGGACAAGCACTGCGATCGACAGCAGCGAGAGAAACAAATAAAAAAGAGACAATTGAACCTTCAACTGTCTCTAATCATGCTTAGGGGATGTTTGATAAAAGGATCATTCGTCGCCTCTACCCGCCCCGGAATTCCATTCCGGGGCGAGATAGACTGGAGCGAAGAAACTGTCGATACTTTTCAACCACTCTTTTAGGCTCGATCGCCCAAATTCCTATTCTTCATCTAGAGTTTCGTCATCATCCATTAGCTCTTGCTCATCCACTTGACCCACTGAATTCGCTGACACCTGCGCGCCCATCTCTAGCTTCTCACGCACCTGCACTTCAACTTCTTTGGCAATCTCTGGACGCTCTTCGAGATACTTAATGGCATTATCTCGACCTTGGCTGATATTCTCGCCCTTGTAGCTATACCATGCGCCTTTACGGACAATCACATTGGTCTCTTCCGCCAAATCGACCAAACATCCAAGCGTAGAGATTCCCTTACCAAAAATGATGTCAAATTCTGCAATTCGGAACGGAGGCGCAACCTTGTTTTTTGCCACCTTCACTTTCGCACGGGTTCCAAACTCTTCGGTTCCCTTCTTCAGTGTTTGAATTCGACGAATATCCAGTCGTACCGAAGCGTAATACTTCAGAGCTTGACCGCCTGTGGTCGTTTCAGGGCTACCGTAGGTCACGCCAATCTTTTGCCGCAACTGGTTAATAAAAATCACCGTACAGCCTGACTTACCGATGTTTCCGGTGATTTTCCGTAAGGCTTGGCTCATCAAACGGGCTTGCAGACCCATGTGCGAATCACCCATCTCGCCTTCAATTTCAGCCCGAGGAACCAACGCTGCAACCGAGTCCACGACGACCACATCAACGGCAGTCGATCGGACAAGCTGATCCACAATTTCCAATGCCGATTCACCCGTATCTGGCTGAGAGATCAAAAGATTTGCAATATCGACACCCAAAGCGGCTGAATAGCTCGGATCAAGCGCGTGTTCAGCATCCACATAGGCTGCAATTCCACCCGATTTTTGTACTTCTGCGACCGCATGAAGCGCCAGCGTCGTTTTACCCGAACTTTCAGGGCCGTAAATCTCGATTACTCGACCTTTCGGCAAGCCGCCACCGAGCGCCAAATCCAGCGTCAAGGCTCCCGTTGGAATCGTTTCTACTTTCATTCGGGTGGCATCGCCTAGGCGCATAATACTGCCTTTCCCGAAGTTGCGCTCGATCTGGGTGAGCACGAGATTTAGGGCTTTTTGCTTATCGGTCGTTTCTGTTGTTGTTGTTTTACTTGCCATTAGCGCCTCAGAAAGTAGGTGTGAAAAATATGTGGGGCAAACGGGAGGGAATGAATCCAAACTTGATCAAGGGGGCAATTGTACCCGATGCGCTTTGATCTATCATCTTATTCCCAAAATTTGTAGCATGGAGATCTGGAATTGCTCTCTCTAGGGTAACGAGTATGACCTCGAAACTGCCGAATTTATTGGTTCCGGATTCCGCCCTATCTGTGGCGGATTTAACGGCTTACATTCAATCGCTGATCGAGCAGGATGATCAACTGCGTCAGGTTTGGCTAACCGGAGAGGTTTCGAGTGCAACTCGATATCGCAGCGGTTTGTTTTTTACGCTGCAAGATCCAGCGGCCAAGGCGGTGATTCAGTGTGTGGTTTGGAGTAGTCAATTGCATAAGTTGACGACGATCCCAGCGCCGGGAGAACAGTTGATTGTGCTCGGTCGGGTGCATGTACAGCCGCACCGGGGCAGTTATCAGTTGGTGGTCTGGCAGGCACTTCCGGGTGGGGAAGGTCTGCGTGCTTTGCGATCGCGTCAACTCAAAGACCGTCTAGAAGCAGAAGGGCTGTTTGATGTCGATCGCAAACGCCCAATTCCATCTCATCCTCAAACTGTGGCGGTGGTGACTTCACCGCAAGCCGCCGCTTGGGGAGACATTCAAAGAACGCTCAAACGACGGTATCCAGGTCTTCGGGTGCTGTTTTCCCCTGCATTAGTGCAAGGTGATCAGGCTCCCAGCGCGATCGTCAATGCGATCAGGCGAGTGGAGCGAGATGGCAGAGCGGATGTACTAATTCTATCACGAGGAGGCGGTGCGATCGAAGATATGGCTTGTTTTAATGACGAAAATGTGGTGAGAGCGATCGCAAACTGCTCAATTCCAGTGATTGCGGGCATTGGGCATCAAAGAGACGAGTCGTTGGCGGATTTAGCGGCTGATGTTTTTGCACATACACCCACGGCGGCAGCAGAACAGGCAGTGCCTTGTTTGGCGGATTTGTATGAGATTCATTTAGAGCGATCTGAGGCATTAAGCTCAGCCATGGCGAGGTACATGATGATCGCTCAGGATCGATTGGTGGGATTGCGCGATCGTATGTCTCGCTTGAAGCTCGATCGGGCATTAAAACAGGAAGTTCAAGTCGTATCCTGGTTGCAGCAGCGATTAATTCATTCGACGCAAAGACGATTCCAATCTGCATCGCAGCATTGTCAGATGTTGCAAGAGAAATTAGCCACGCTCGATCCACAAGCGGTTTTGCAGCGAGGATATGCTGTCGTCCGGTCTGAGAAAGGAATTGTGCGATCGGCGAAGGATGTGTCGATCGGGGATAACTTGACAATTCAGCTAGGACAAGGAGAAATTGAGGTGTACGTCAATAGTGTATTGAATACATCAGCCCAACCAAATCCAGAACAACTATAAATAAGGAAAGCCCACTTGCAAATGACGAATGGCTAATTCTTCTCGCTTCAACCCTTCTAAAACATTGAATCAACTCTCTACGGACACTTGGAACTATGAGCAGACCGTGGCACGAGTTGAGGAGATTTTGACGCGAATTGAATCCGGCGAATTGGAATTAGCGGCTGTGTTTGAAGAGTTTTCGACGGCTGTAGAGTATTTGCGGCAGTGTGAAACATTTCTGGCAGAGCGTCAGCGTCAGGTAGATTTGCTCATCGAAACCTTGACTGACGAAGCTGAGTTTTAAAGAATCTTCTCTCCCATCGGCTGGCAAAACGGTTGAACCCCTGTTTTCAGGACGTAAATTGCAACTGGAACCGCAAGCCGCATGGGTAGCTGAGTTTGAGACACGATTGTATCCACCAACTCGCCGGACAAACCATCTTCTAACTTTTCTTTAATATCTGCCTCACAGAGAATATGCCGCCAGCGCTTTGCCAATCCATCGATCCAGCGCTCATTTTCTTCAGGAAGCTGTCCTGATTTGATCGCCAGAGCAATTGCTGCATCTTCAAGATCTCCGTCGCAATCTTCAATCACGTCTAAAGCTGCTAAAGCAGTCGGGTGATCTGAAAGCTGTTCGCGGAAAAACTCAAGATCTGCTGGCGAAACAATAATCGACATGGGCTAGTCCTGAAAAACTCAATTCCGATGTTAGCTTATTCACAAGCTCTCAAGGCATCTAAATCGGCTGAAACGATTTTGTCTAGATTGCGGGTAATTTTTTGGATATCCCAATTCCACCAAGCGATCGCGAGTAGCGCTTGCACGATTTCATCTGAGAATCGCTGCCGAATCGGTTTTGCTGGATTGCCTCCAACGATCGTATAAGCAGGAACGTCTTTCGTGACGACCGATTTCGCAGCCACGATCGCGCCGTCTCCAATCTGAACTCCCGGCATAATTATCGCTTCATAACCCAACCAAACATCATTGCCAATCACCGTATCGCCTTTATATGGAAGCTCTTGAGGAACTGGTGTGACTGTCTCCCATCCATTGCCAAAGATGTTAAACGGATAAGTTGAGAAGCCAGAGAGCTTATGATTTGCGCCATTCATGATGAACTTGACTCCTGTTGCAATGGCGCAGAACTTACCGATGATTAAGCGATCGCCAATAAAGTCAAAGTGGTAGAGAACATTGCGCTCAAAGTTTTCAGAGTCTTCTGGATCATCGTAGTAGGTGTAATCGCCAATGATGATATTGGGATTCTGAACGGTATTTTGAATGAAGCAGATTTGGGGAAATCCCTTCATCGGGTGCTTGTCTTTCGGATCGGCTCCGTACATCGGCGATCTTCCTATGAATTGAGTCAAACTGTTCTTGGTTTCTATTCTAGAAGCGATCGCTGGTCTGAATCAGTAGGATGCAGCATCTCAAAAAAACGCTATGCTTCTAGTGCAAGTGATCTGTTTTTTGAGATGTTAGATCTGACAAAACTCGCTCAACAAATGCAAGGCATTAGCCAACAGTTGACCCTCGAAGCAACGGCAACTCGACAACGCCTTGATCGAGCACAATTGCTAATGGCGCAAGCAAATGAGCGACAAGCAGATCTCGTGCAAATGCAAGAACTATGGCGCGATCGCTTAAATTTCACCGCAGCGATGCCACTCGAATCCCTCGACACTCGCATTGAGATTGCTGCACCTCCGGCTGCTCATACGGTGATTGCCACCGATGGTTCTCAAATTGCACCCAGTCATCATGAAATTGCTTATTGCTATTTGATCAATGTGGGACGGATCATTTTGCACTATGGGCAAAGCAAGTTGCCTTTACTCGATAGCTTGCCTGAGGTCTTTTATCGCCCTGAAGATCTTTATGTTTCTAGGCAATGGGGAATTCGCACCGAGGAGTGGATGGGCTATCAAAGAACTGCTTTAGAAGCGCAAATTCTAGCAGAGTTAGCACAAGCTCTAACTGATGAAATGGAAGCCCCAACACTCGCGCTTACAGATGGCTCATTGATTTACTGGTTTTTGGAACAGTTACCTGCTGAAGCACGCGATCGTATTCTGGCTCCCATCCTAGCCGCATGGGATCAATTAAGAGCGATTTCCGTGCCGCTAGTCGGTTATATCAGTGCTTCTCGCAGCGGAGAAGCTTTGAATTTCTTAAGACTGCAAAGCTGTCCTTACTTAGCACCGGACTGTATGACACATTGTAGTGAAGTTGTCGATCGTGCGCCTTGCCAAGTCCTCGATCCACTTAAAGATGCAGCGTTGTGGGCAATTAGGCTAGAACCGGGACAGCGTAGTCCCTTATGGAAGAGTTCGGCTCGAATTCAGGAATTTTATGGCGATCATGCCATTCATTTCTGCTATGTGAATGTTGGTAGTGAAATTGCGCGGGTGGAAGTTCCGGCTTGGGTTGCAGTCGATGAGGATATGTTGCAATCTGCATTGAGTTTAGTATTGGGTCAGGTGCAGAAAGGATATGGATATCCCGTGGCGCTAGCAGAAGCGCATAATCAGGCTGTGGTACGCGGCGGCGATCGCGCTCGATTCTTTGCACTTCTCGAACAGCAGATGATCAAAGCTGGATTGCGCAATGTCGGCACGTCCTACAAAGAAACTCGAAAGCGGGGCAGTATCGCTTGAGTGTGTTTTTTCTTGAAGCCAAGTGTCGTTTGATTTTCCCTGAAACTTGAAATTGGTAAAGTAAGGTTGCATCCTGTTTGGTTGAGCGAATGCAATTCACTTTTCATCCTGCTGAAGATTTCAGCGATCTCAAACGGTTTGGCAGAATTTTGTCGCAGTGCTTTGATGCGCCACTTTCAGATGAGCCTACTTATCTCAGTCGAATTGGAGTAGAGAATACTCGGCTTTTATGGGCAGACCATGAAGTGATCGGAGGATTGGGATTGCTCAATTTAGGGCAATGGTACAACCGAGTGAACTTGCCGATGGTTGGAGTCGCAGCCGTGGGCATTGCTCCAGAATGGCGAGGACAAGGCAGCGCGATCGCGCTGTTAAAATCGACGTTGCAAGAACTGCATGATCGAGAAGTGCCTCTCTCTGTCTTATTTTCTGCGGCTCAACCTTTGTATCGAAAAGTAGGATATGAGCAAGCAGGAGCTTTCTGTATTTGGGAAGTGGATACGGCGAGCATTCAACTTCACTCACAAGAATTGCCAGTTCGATCGTTAAGTTTAGATTCTCCTCTGTTTGCTACACTATACAATCAGCAAGCCCAACGAAATCAAGGGTTTCTCGATCGCAATTCTGTCATTTGGTCGAATCTCTATAGCTTTGATGCAAAATCTCCAACGTATGCTTATCAAATCGGAGAAGAAGGCTATATTACCTTTCAGCAAAACCAAGGACGGTTGATTGTCAAAGATTGGGTTTTACTGTCACCTGCTGCGATGCGGCAGTTCTGGGCGTTTTTATCACATCATCGATCGCAGATCGATCGCATTGAATGGAAAAGCTCACCCATTGATGTTCTTAGTTTATGTCTGCCGGATCAAACTGCTAAAATCAAATCGCTGAGTCGATGGATGCTACGGATTGTGCACCTTAAACAAGCACTAGAGCAGCGGAACTATCCGAATTCAATCGAAACTGAACTCCATCTCAATGTTCACGATTCCCTATTTTCAAGCAATCATGGCTTATTTACGCTAAGCATTGCCAAAGGAAAAGGAACCTTGACCCCAGGGGGCAAAGGTGAGCTACAGCTCAGCATTAATGCACTTTCTCCCCTGTATACAGGATTGTTAACCGCAGAGCAACTCGCTTGCTCATACCAACTGAACGGAACTGCAACTGCGATCGAGACTGCAACCTCTCTCTTTTCGAGTCCGCTTCCCTGGATGCCTGATGCATTTTAATTCTCAGTCAAGCTGTAAGCCGGAGTCGCAAATTAGAATTCTGCTTGCCGATTTTAATGGAGAGCCGATTAAATACCGCAGATTTCATCACAAAGATAGATGAATTTGGTGTTTAATACGCTAGTGTCTATCTTTGTTGACGGTTTTCGATTATACCTCCACAATGCAAGGTAGTTTGTAATCAGGGTAATCACAAAACCATATCCACGTCTTGATGTAATGTCTTCACATTGATGTAATGTCTTCACAGGTGGTCATTCAATTTATGCCTCGCGATATCGCCCAACTTCTAAAACCCCTTGAATCTGGGCTAATCGTATCTTGCCAAGCACCCGCAGATTCACCCTTAAATCACCCGACGATCATTGCTGCGATCGCAGAATCTGTGGTTGCCCAAAATGCAGTTGCCGTTCGGATTGATACGCCAGAACGAGTTACTGCTGTTCGGCAGCGGATTTCGGCTCCAATCTTGGGTCTCTGGAAGCAGAAGATTCCAGGATATGAAGTTTATATCACGCCTAGGTTTGAACAGGCTCAAGCACTAGCAGAAGCTGGAGCCGATTTTATTGCGATCGATGCGACTTTGCGCGATCGACCTGAACCCATTGAAATCTTGATCCAGAGGATTCATCAGGAACTCGGTAAGCTTGTGGTCGCGGATATTGATAGCTTGGAATCTGCGATCGCAGCGATTCAAGCTGGGGCAGACATGATTGCCACGACCATGTACGGATTTACGCCAGCGACAGAAGGCTTTTCACCGCCAGCTTTTGATCTGTTAGCTGAGATTCTTGAGAAATCAAATGTACCTGTTATTTGTGAGGGCAAAGTCAATTCGCCGGAACTTGCAAGACAAGCGATCGATTTAGGTGCATATGCAGTTGTTGTGGGAACGGCAATTACGGGGATTGAAGCTCATGTGCAAGCGTTTGATGCTGCGCTGCGAAAGAAGATTCCAGCGCTTTTAATCGAGCGAAATGACACGTATCATTTTGCACTGTTTACTCAGGAGCATCCTTCCTACCGTAACTATGTGCGATCTAAGTTGCGGCAATATAATCCTGAAACGACATCAGCGAATGGCTACTTTGATCAAAGTGCATTACGAGGATTGCCAATTGAAATTTTCTTGTTAGACGATCGCGATAAAGTCAAAGCAGGTTTAGTGAGTTTAACTCGCTGGAATTGGCTATTGATTGAGGCGCTATGGGTTGAAGAATCAATTCGGAGACAAGGGTTTGCAAGCCAATTGATGCATTTAGCAGAGCAGGAAGCGAAACGCAGAGGCTGCACCGAAGCGCTACTCGATACGTTTAGTTTTCAAGCCAAGGAGTTTTATGAAAAGCTTGGCTATGAAATGTTTGCTCAAGTTGATGATTATCCTTCTGGATATAGCTTCTTTCAATTGAAAAAAGAGCTATGAAAAAAGGCGTGATCATTACGCCTTCAGCAGCTTCAAATCAGTTGTGAAGTAAGGAGTGGAGAGTAGGGAGTTTAGAGTGATGCTCTAATTCCCTACTCTCCACCCTTTCTAGCAGTGACGACTCAAACAGGATCGCGATCGCTAGGGATTATAGAGGGAGTTTGTTGGACTAAATCGCCCCTGTTCCTCGCCCACGCTGATCGTGTTCCATCGTCAGCTTACCTTCTTCATCCTGATTGATTTCGCGATATTCTTCGACTCGCTGCTGATGTTGCTCCTCTTCAGCCTGACGGGCATCACCAGGAACTTCATAGTACATCTCAGGTTCGATCGCATAGTTGTTCAGTAAGCCTTCTTGATCAACAGTGTAGCCTCCTGTTGTTTCAATGCTTTTTGAATCTGTTTGATCATCCGTTGAAGCAGAAGCTTCACGTTCTTCGGTTGGAACGGTCTTGAACTGAGAACCTTCGCGCTCCTTGCGAGCAGCCGTTTCAGCTGGAATAATATGCGGATCATAGGCATCGCTTTGAGCGCGATCGTGGCTATCGGTTGAGATCGTTCTATCCTGACTCATAGCAAATTTCTCCTTATATTTGGTAGCAGATTTCTCCTTAGATTTAGTCAGTGAGATTTAGTAAGCGCGACCTGCGAACTTGTAGTAGATAAAGAGCGCAATAATTGCACCCAAAACTGCCAAGAAAACGCCCGTCAAGCTCAAGCTAGTTGCAGCGAAAGCAAATGTTCCAGTTTCAAGCAGCGTCGCGATCGTTCCACCAATAAAGGCACCAACGATACCGAGAATCAAAGTTCCCAGAATTCCACCGCCTTGACGACCGGGATAAATTGCTTTTGCAATTGCACCTGCCAACAGTCCCAAAATGATCCAAGCTAGAATATTCATAGTTATCTTCCGTGTAATTTAACTCTTTGAAAACCATGTGATTAACTTAACAGGCTGGAGATTCAGTCGTACCTTTCTGAGGTTAGGAGCGCTGACAGAACTTCCTCAGTCTCAAGGTGGATTTGCGCAAAACTCGTACTTGTGGGCGATGAAATGAATCTTTGTCTTACTATAAGTTGGCACATAGATATATCTAAACGTCTATTCCTATGCGATTCAAAACGATTGTGCGCTTGCTGCGAGATACGGTGACAGAGTGGAATGAAGATAATGTTCCTTTGTTAGCGGCGGCGTTGGCTTACTATACGATGTTTTCGATCGCGCCTCTGTTGATCATTGCGATCGCAATTGCAGGTGCAATTTATGGACAAGAGGCAGCCCAAGGCGAAATTGTTGGGCAGATTCAAGGTTTAGTGGGCAGAGATGGCGCAGAGTTCATTCAATCGATGATCGAAAATGCCAGTAAGCCTGGAGCAGGAGGAGGAGTTGCAACCTTTATCGGGATTGTAGTTCTAATTTTTGGAGCCTCTGGAGTGTTCGGACAGTTGCAAACGGCACTCAATACAATTTGGGAAGTAAAACCGAAGCCAGGGCGGGCAGTAAAAAGCTTTCTACAAGCGCGGTTTCTCTCGTTTGCAATGGTCTTAGTGATTGGATTTTTATTGCTGGTTTCGTTAGTCTTGTCTGCAATTCTAGCCGGGATTAGCGCGTACTTTGGAGCATTCCTACCAGGGTCGATCGCGATTGGGCAAATTCTCAATTTTGTGATTTCGTTTGGGATTATTACACTGCTCTTTGCTTCAATCTATCGATTCTTGCCCGATGTGCATGTGCCTTGGAAGAACCTTTGGGTTGGTGCGGCAGTGACAGCTTTATTGTTCAATCTAGGTAAGTTCTTACTCGGTCTTTACCTGGGTAATAGCGGTGTTAGCTCGACCTATGGAGCGGCTGGATCGCTGGTTGTGATATTGATTTGGGTATTTTATTCAGCACAGATTTTGCTGTTTGGAGCTGAGTTTACGCAAGTATATTCTAAGTATCGAGGTAGACCGATTACGCCTTCGAGTCATGCCGTTTCGCTCAAAGATGAAGTTGTCGATCGAGATGCTCCCTAATGACGAGAACTCCGAGCTTAGCAAAAGCTTGGAGTTCTAAGGCTTTATTTCACTAATCCTGCTCGCAGTGCGCGAACTGCAATCTGAGTCCGATCATTCACACAGAGTTTATTGAGAATGTTGCGAACGTGAGTTTTGACCGTTCCAATTGTGATGTAAAGCTTCTCTGCAATCTCAGCGTTACTTCGCCCATCTACGATCAGTTCCAGTACATCTAGCTCCCGAGTCGTTAGCGGATATTCAGAAATCATGCCGCTATCTTCAAAAGAAAGTTTGTTAATGGTAACTGTCGTGGTCGCTTCAGTCGGTCGAGCCAGCTTGACTTGACCTAGGACAATTCGCGCGATCGCGGGATCGATCCAGGCGTTTCCAGAGGCAGTTGTGTGAATCGCTTCAGATAACCGTGAGCCTGTAATATCCTTCATGCAGTAAGAATCTGCGCCTGCCGCAAAAGCAGCTAACACCATCTCTTCATCATCATGCATCGTCATGATCAAGATTTTGGTATTTGGAGCTTCTCCATCGGCTCTAAATTGCTGCGTCAGTTCGATGCCAGTCATATCTGGCAAACCGATATCGACGATCGCAACGTCCGGTTGAGTTGAGCGAATCAGATTCAATCCCGATCGAGCATCCCGCGCTTCGCCAACAAGTTCAATACCTTGCTCTCTCAAAAGTGCTCGAATCCCAAAGCGAGTCAAATCATGATCTTCAATCAATACAACTCGAATCTTCTCCATTTTGGCTGCTCCTACAGACGTATAAACTTTTCAGTTCAATTGCAGATTTACTTATAGTGAAATAATTCTAGATCGAGAGCATATGCAAAGCGGTCTACCTACAGTCATAGCTTTAGAGCCGTAAAATCTCGGACTAACTCTATCCAAAGATTGAACTTCGTTAAACTTGGCGCAATTCATTTCCGTAGTTTCTTGGATGTTTGTACTATCTTGAGCGAGTCATGACCTGTTTCTCGCTCGTCTTTGCCAATTCGCGTTCTAATAGAGAGATTGCTTGTGTTATTCGGTCATCAACATCATCAGGAGTTCGATCGTGAAAAGGCTGTGGCTTGCAAGTCTGGCAATATTTGGCTGCGGTAGCTTAGGATTGTGGTTTGTTCACTCTCTCGTTTCTTCTCAGGTTTCTGTTTCTTCTCAAGTGGCTCCCACCCAGCAACCAACCGTCTTTGCATCTCCATCGGCAAGCGTTACTCAGGGTGTACCTAGATATCAAGTTTATTCTTTGCCTAATAGCGAAATTCATACGGTGACGATCGCACCTCAAAGTCAATTTAAAGTGTCGATCGCGCTTTCTCCAAAGTTGGAACCGATCGAGCAATTTGGCAAATCGATGAATGCGATCGCAGCCCTAAACGGTGGGTTCTTTGACCCGAAAAATGAAAAAACGACTTCCTATATTACGAAAAACGGCAAAGTTGTTTCAGATCCCAACACCAATGATCGCTTAATGAAGAATCCCGATCTCCAGCCGTATTTGCCTCAAATCCTAGAGCGATCGGAGTTTCGACAGTACAAATGCGGCGAGAAGATTCAATATGCGATCGCGGCTCGTTCGGCAGTTGCACCGTCGGGGTGTCAGTTGATCGATGCCATTGGCGCTGGTCCTCAACTGTTACCCAGATTGACCGCGAAACAAGAGGGCTTTGTCGATGAGATGGTCGGAAGAGATTCGATTGGGGTCACGCAGCGCAATGCGAGAAGTGCGATCGGGATCTTAAAAGATGGTTCAGTCATTTTAGTTATGGCAGCCCAAAAGCCAGATGCACCGCAGAATTCCGGGATGTCTGTACAAGCCATGACTGGATTTTTGCAACGGTTGGGTGTTGAACAAGCCTTGAACTTAGATGGGGGGTCATCGTCATCGCTGATCTACAAAGATCAAACGTTCTATGGCAAAGTAGATAAAGATGGAAAAGCCGTTTCCAGAGCGATTAAGTCTGCCATTGTCGTGCATGAATGATTATGCGATCGCAATTCAAACTTTAAAGCTTGCTGATCCGAGACTGGGAACAGTCATTGATCAAGTGGGAGAGTGCAAACTGACTCAGCAATCAGGAGATTTGTTGCACTCACTTGCGCGATCGATTGTTTATCAACAGCTATCAACAAAAGCTGCAACGGCAATTTATCATCGGTTTCTTGAGCTTTACCGCGATCGCGCCATTACAGCAGAAGCAATTCTAGAAACGCCAGATGAAACGCTACGAGGAGTTGGATTTTCACGCCAAAAAATTGTTTATCTCAAGGATCTGGCACAAAATATTCAAACCGGATTGCCAACGCTAGAAGAATTAGAAGAATTAGAAGACGAAGCGATTATCCAAACACTGATTAAAGTCAAAGGGATTGGACGTTGGACTGTTCAGATGCTTCTGATTTTTCGACTGCATCGCTGGAATGTTTTGCCTGTTGATGATCTGGGGATTCGAGCGGGAATTCGGCGGATTTATCAGCTAGAAGAATTACCAGATAAAAAGACAGTTTTGCAAGTCGGACAGGCTTGGAACCCGTATTGTACGATCGCGAGTTGGTATATTTGGCGGAGTTTAGAATTGCCCTAGATTCAGGTCAGTAAAAAAGGGCGTAATGAACGCCCCTTTTGTCTTCCGAGTTGAAGTCACTCGTTGAAGCTATACTCCGGTGAATTGATGAATCGCATCTAGACCAACACGATCGCAGAAATCTCCAAAGCTTTCCCCTGCCTGCCGCTCTTTCTTAAAGTACGTAAACACAGGCTCGAATACCGCTTCTAAATCATCCAAATTCATCTTCTCGATGAAGACCTTTGCCAATCTCGTTTGATTGGGAGCCGCACCTAGCCAAACTTGGTACATATTTGGACCCGTTCCCACCAGTGCAAATTCTGCGAGATACGGACGCGCACAGCCATTCGGGCAGCCTGTCATGCGGAAGATAAATGACTCATTCGGTAAGCCTACTTTTTCGAGCAATAACCGAATTCGAGTCAAAATTGGTAAACTCGCTCGTTCAGCTTCCGTGGTTGCCAGTCCACACGTCGGTAATGCAGGACATGCCATAGAATCACGAACTAAAGGATCAATCTGATCAGGACGTTCGATCCCATGTTCGCGCAGAATGCGATTGATTCTTTGGCGATCGCTCTTTTCAATGTTATATAAAAGAACATTCTGGCTCGGTGTCAGTAACATCGGCAGATTGAACTTTGTCACAATCTTTTTGAGCGCTGCTTTCAGCCGGAAACCGTTTTCATCTTTGATCCGACCATTCTGAATCGAGATGCCATAGAACAGTTTTCCATCGCCTTGCTCATTCCAGCCCAGATAGTTGAGAAACTTGAATTCAGGTAAAGGCTTGAACGGCTCGATCGCTTTACCAAAGTATTCTTCAACTTTAGAACGGAATTTCTCAACGCCCCATTCTTCAACGAGGTATTTCATCCGAGAATGACGCCGATCAGAGCGATCGCCATAATCCCGCTGAGTCGCAACGATCGCTTTTACCAAATCGTAAACATCTGCTTTGGCAACATATCCAATGGGATCAGCGATGCGAGGAAAAGTTTCTTCTTTGCCATGAGTCCGCCCAAGCCCGCCTCCCGCATAGACATTAAAGCCTTCTAACTCACCTTGATCATTCGTCAAAACAACTAAAGAAATGTCCTGCGAGAACAAATCAACAGAATTGTCACCGGGAACTGTCACTGCAATTTTGAACTTCCGAGGCAGATAGTACGTTCCATAAATCGGCTCAGGCGAATTTTCAATATTGGAGCCGTTAATGTTCCGCTTCCGCGCTGCGACGACTTCCGGATCTTCTTCACCCGTAATCGCCTTTTCCCCATCTAACCAAACTTCGTAATACGCACCTGATTGCGGCGTGAGAAAATCAGCGATGTTATTCGCATACGTCCGAGCATATTCATACTCTGGGCGATTTTTAAACGGTGCAGGCGGAGACATGACGTTTCGATTCACGTCACCACAAGCACTCAGCGTTGATCCCATACTTTTGACGATCGCGCTAATCGTCGCTTTCAGATTCTTCTTCAAAACGCCGTGTAGTTGAAACGCTTGGCGAGTCGTGACCCGAATCGTGTGATTGCCATATTCATCTGATAACCGATCGATGGTCAAATACAACTCAGGGGGAACAAACCCGCCAGGAGAGCGAGTTCTCAGCATCATCGAGTAATCTTTTTCTTGTCCTCTGACGCGATTATCACGATTATCTTGCTGATAAGACCCGTGAAATTTCAGCAGTTGAATGCCGTCTTCGGAAAAAGCGTTCGTGTCCAGCAACAATTCTGAAGCGACGGGTTCGCGTAAGAAGTTACTACGCTCTTTGATGCCTTCAACTTTGGAGGGTTTGCGGACGGAGGGAGGTGTAGAAGAAATGACCATTGCAATTGGTGGATCGGCTAAAGACAATAATTCGGCACTTGAATCAAATCAAGCTGCCGTAAGCATTTATTCCCGGTATTTCGGTCGGAATTGTGTTGAATGCTCTCAGTCTATCACGATCGCTTCATCTACCGTGCAGACGTAGGTGTTAAGTTCTGTTCTTGAATCACAAAATCTAACAATCTCTGACACGCATCTAAAAGCAGGTCAATCACAAAGTTAAATCCTTCCGTCCCACCATAATAAGGATCAGGGACTTCTCTTAAGGAATGCTCGGTACAGAAGTCGCACATCAAGCGAACTTTGTCTTGATAGGTTCCAGCAGGATCGATCGACCGAATCGCTTCAAAATTATCGATGTCCATTGCCAAAATCAGATCGAATTCTTCAAAATCCGCGCGTTCAAACTGTCTGGCTCGCCCAACAAGCTCGATGCCTCTGAGTTTTGCAGCGGCGTTCATTCTGCGATCAGGTGGGCTACCAATGTGATAACTCGATGTTCCTGCCGAATCACAGGTAATTTCACACTCTAATCCAGCTTGGCGGATCAGATGATTCATGATGTTTTCGGCAGAGGGCGATCGACAAATATTGCCTAAGCACACAAATAGTAAGCGATATGCCATTGGGATTGCCTCAAGTGAAAACCTCTCAAATTTTCGCTTACTTTCGCCAAATGTTGGAACATTGATCGCCGCAAAATCAATATTTATCGAGTTGGGCGGCGGTTTGGTCGCGTTTGGGGTCGGGGTTGTGGTCTAGGCTGAGATGGTCTGACCTGTGGTAAATTTCCATTTCGCCAAACTCCTTGCGATCGCCCTCCAGTTGAGAAAATATAAACCCCACGTCCATTGCGCTGATTATTCTGAAACTCGCCTTCATAGCGATCTCCATTTGGGTACAAACAGACTCCAAATCCAGTCATCGCATTCTGCCGAAATTCCCCCTCGCAGCGTGTGCCATTTGCATAAATAAAAACGCCACGCCCTTGCCGCACATTGTCACGAAATGCTCCTTCGTAGCGATTTCCACTGGAGAACGTACATCGTCCAAACCCATTCAGCGAATTCGAGCGAAAATTTCCCTCACAGCGCGTGCCATCTGCATAGGTAAACACCCCCTGTCCCTCTCGAATATTCTGTCGAAACTCGCCTTCATAGCGATTTCCGCTCGCAAATTGGCACATCCCACGACCATTCAGCAGATTGTTCTGAAAATTTCCCTCACAGCGCGTGCCATCTGCATAGGTAAACACCCCCTGTCCCTCTCGATCGTGCCGCTGAAAATTTCCCTGAAATCGATTTCCGCTGGGAAATTGGCAAACATGCGTGCCCTGGAGCCAACCATCTTTGAGCCGCCCTTCACAATAATCGCTGTTTTTTGGAAGTGCCAAACTCTTGGCTGCACTGAACGGCAAGATCGGTTGGGCAAAAACTTCTGTACTGACAAAATCAGCGCTAGTCACGAATACAAAAAATCCTAATGACAGTTTTAGAGATTGTGATTGTGACTGCGATCGTGTTTTAGAGGTAAGCTTCACCATACTTTTGGGAGGTTCTTTTGTAAGGCTGCGATAATTTCTATGCTTTATTAAGGCAAAGATTGCCGGAAATGGGGCTATATAGGGGTAGCATTTTTGACGTTTCTAAGTTCGTCGGTAGCAAGTCCATGTTTTCGAGCCTGCTTTTCTCCTCCTTCGCCCAACTTCCCCCACGGGTTCCCACTCCCGCCCCGATGATTGCCCCACAACCGACTAACCAAGAAATTCTCCCATCTCAGGAGGGAATTCCTAATCAAGAATTCATCGAATCTCAAGAGATTCGTCCCCTGCCTGGCAAACTTGATGATGTTCCGGTTTTCAATAGCAATAGTCCTGAAGTTGTTCTCACAGAAGGGATTCTCCTTTCAACTTTTCCATCTGCAGGAATGCGGGTTCCCTCGGCTCATCTAAATTACGCATTCAACGGCAGATTTGATATTTTCGCCCATCATATTTCCAGAGCCAGCAATCCCAGTCAAACACGATCGCTCTTCCAAGGCATCGTGGTCTACAATCCCAACGATCGCCCAGTTCAAATTGATATCTCTCAAGCTGCCAGCTATCTCACTCGCCCCGATGCTCTGTTTGTTGATCTCCCTGCCTCTGTTGAAGATCCGCTAGGCACAGTCTTTGCCGGGCCGGGCAGCCGAGTTGTAAATGATATTCTTCGTGGGCGTAGGAATGGCAGTATTCCAACGGGAATGATGATCCCGCCGAAACAGGCACAAATGCTGATGAATCTCCCAATTCCAGCAGGTACAGTCACTCCAACTTCAAACGGACGCTCTACGTTAATGCGTCTCAATAGTAATGCACCAGTCTATGTTGCCACCCTAGCAATGTTCGCGCCATTAAACGCCAATCGAACTGAGCGAGTTCCGACGATCGAAGAATGGCTAAATCTTCTAGTGAATGCTGGAGTTGCAGGACCTAGAGATATTCCTCCCACTCCTCCTAACGCCAAAACAACTAACATTACCTATGGTCGGGTCGCTGGTGTTGCCAAAGGTTCAGAATGGCGCACCAACATAACAGATGATTCTCGTTCGAACTCTCTCAATATCCCCAAACCCGGTCGCGCCTTTTCTTATGGTTTAAGTACGCTGGAACGAGGCACATTTGGAACAGGTCAGATTCAAAGTGCTCCGATGCTGGTGCGCTATCCCGATACTGCCTACCTTGCAAATGGAAATTACGGAATTCATTACAGTTTGACCCTTCCCCTGCGAAATTCTACGCGTCAAGCTCAAACGATTCAAGTCTCGATCGAAACTCCGCTCAAACAAGATAGAAGTAGGAATGAAGTTGTCTTCCTCACGGCTCCTGCGCCTCAAATTTTCTTTCGCGGTACAATTCGGCTGCGTTATTTAGACGATCGCTCAACCCCTCAAACCCGATTTATCCATCTCGTTCAACGCCGAGGTCAAAAAGGTGATCCGCTTCTGACTTTGACGCTCTCGCCTGGGGAACGTCGCTCTGTCGAAGTCGATTTTCTCTATCCTCCCGATGCAACGCCCCCCCAATTGCTCACTGTTCGCACCCTAAATCGATAAATTGTGTCCACCACCGCTACTGTCAAACCCTGGCTTTACTGGTCACTCTTCCCAATTCATCGGACTTTTCTCAGACTGTACTTTAGTTCGATCGAAATTCAAGGGCGAGAGAATCTTCCTCAGCAAGGACCTTGTATTCTTGCCTCTAAGCATTTCAGCCGATGGGATCCTTTAGTTCTATCGCTCTTGAGTCAAGAACCCCTGCGATTCATGACAAACGCGAATCAATTTACAGGAATCCAAGGCTGGGCGATCGAACGCCTCGGAGCTTTCCCGGTCAATCTTGCTCGTCCTAGCGTTTCCAGTTTGCGATGTGCAATCGAACTTCTTCAAGCCAAACACAAACTTGTCATTTTTCCAGAAGGCGGAATTGTGCGAGACCAGCCCCTGCGCGAGTTTAAGACTGGATTAGCGCGATTAGTCCTTCAAGCAGAGGCAAGCGGAGAAATAAGGGTACCAATTTTACCGATCGCTCTTTTTTATTCCCCAACCGCCTCAGCAGGTGCAAAAGCTTCGATCCGAATCAATCCGCCTCTCTACATAAACGACTATCGCCAAGAGAACGACAAACAAACTGCTCGAATTTTCACCCAAATCCTTTACTCAAAAATTCTAGAAAGTCTATCAAATTAAGGCTAATCCCCTATTTTTCCCAATCTCTCAAAAAACTTGCAAGACTTTGTTGACAAACCCAATTAGGCTTGATACATTAATAAAGCGGTGAGGGAAGCGCGCTGAAGCGAGGCTCCGAACCGCAGAACTGAACCTATAAAACAGAATAGTTTAGAAGCCAGAGAAAGGAAAGCCTTCG
>VFQU01000326.1_pt1 | contig 45613 bp, 39 predicted proteins | sample 3512311 | NCBI WGS metagenome assembly VFQU01 (sample SAMN10412377, study PRJNA504923) | tailings metagenome | isolation source: Relicate 3 Philex TSF3 active mining site | place: Philippines: Tuba, Benguet | collected 2017-08-29 | reverse complement strand
GTTGCAGCATTCCAGCGATTCAAAACAGATTGCTGAATCGATGCAGGCAAGGTTGAAAAGTAAGCTGTGTATTCTGCTAGAGGTAATGCTTGATGAATGGTGCGTAGCTCTCTTGCTTCTGGATCATTCGTTACGCCTGTGGTTAGCAACTTTACTAGCTCGTCTCCAGTTTCAGGAATGTTTTCAACATAATATCCCTCATTCTGTAAAGCTTTGAGGATTTCAATACAGCTTGCTGGCGTATCGAGTCCCACACCATTTGCTAAACGTCCATCTCGGCTAGGATAGTTTGCCAAAATCAGCGCAATTTTACGATCGCATTTTTCACTCCGTCGCAAGTTCACCCAATTCTGTGCTAGATCTGCGACAAACTCTACTCGATCGCGAACTGCTTGATAAGTGACTACTTCAGTCTGCAATTCTGGATGCCGCGACTGTACCGATTTAAACGAAATTGCTCGACTAATAATTCGTCCATCGACTTCAGGTAACGCAACATTGATCGCAGTATCACGTGGCGAAAGTCCTCGTAATTGATCATTCCATTGTTCAACGCTGCCACTACTTAAAATCACTTGTAGCACTGGAATATCTAAAGCTTGCCAAAGTTCCGGCACCGTTGAAGAAGGCGACGCGATCGAGAAACTGGTTGTATTTAGCAACAGATCAATTGACGGTTGCTCTTTCGGCTGAAAGTAACTCAGCAATTCACTCTGAATATCTGGATCGCGTAACGAAGATACAAAGACGGGAACAGGACACAGATCGCGATCGCATAATGCTTTTGACAATTCATCAATTACCGTCGTGTTACCCGATAAATAATGCGCCCGGTAGAATAAAATCCCTACCTTGCGCCGACTACATACGGAGCGATACGGGCAGCTTTCTCCCGCCCGATACAATCCCACACGCGGCACAGGCTGAGGCTCAGCAACCGAAGAATTGAGATCAAAATCCAAATAACGCTGCGCCAAAAGCTGAATCACATTGCGATAGTTTTCAACGCCTCCCTCATTGAAATAGCGCCAAACCCGTTCCACTTGAGTAAATGAAACCGTCGAATGGCTCATCAACTCTAAATCCGGTCGATCGTCTCCGGGCAAGACAATCAAGGTTGCCCCCGACTGCCGCACAGTTTCACGCACGACTTCTAGTCCGTACGACCAATACGATCGCCCTCCAATAATTCGCAGCACAATCACTTTTGCCTGCTCTAACACTTCTTCGGCATAAGTATCGATCGTCAATTGCTGCTGAAGCTGTAACAAATTCACGCCTCTGACTTCGGGGAAGGGAGTCGGCAACTGCGAAATTGCCCCTGCTAACGTCTGAATATCCGTATCCGCTGCCGTCATGATGACGATCGGCGCGGGAGTCTGTTCTATAAAGACAACCCCTTCTAGATCAGGAGTCCAACCGCCAGGAGTTGCAGCAATCCGATGCATAAAAATCACACAGTATTATCAGCTTTTCACTCTATCGTGACTCCTTCAGCTTTGCCATCTCTGCCTCTTGAAAGATGGGCAGATATTAAGACTTATATAGAATTGCAGAGATATACCTTTGCCTAATAAACTAGAGCGTTACAAATTCCAGTGCATTCAAATTCAGATTAATAATAAAAGAAAGGCTCATAGAGATCGCGGCATTCTTTTTTGGATGCGATCTCTCCTTTACCACCCTCTGCGCCCGCTCCCCGGATATGACAAGCTCCCGAACTCATTCTGTCGGTCAACTCCTGTCTTGGGCAATATTTCACCAAGTAGTAGATCTGCTACAAGCTACAGTTGGAACAGATGCGATCGTTCTGACTGAAAATCAGGCTCCCAAACGGTTTTTCCTGGCAGCTTCACCGAGCTTTAGTGCACTCATTCAAGCTGATGCGATCGATGCCGATTACTGTCAGTTGCATCTCACGTTCTCGCCTGACCAAATTTCGGCTTTTTTAGAAGAAATCAATTATGCTTTGCCGTTCCTGCTGCAAGAAAATCAAAGCGATCATCAAAGCGAATTCACCTTAAATCTGATTAAACTTTTTGCTCACTCTGCGCACCCTTCAATTCAGCATCAAGTTGAACAAGAACGCTTGATCAATCAAGTCACGACCCTGATTCGCCACAGTTTAAATCTGCCCGTGATCTTAGAAACGGCAGTGCATCAAGTACGTGAGTTTCTCGAAGCCGATCGCGTGATCATTTACCAGTTCAATTTTCCGGCACCTTCTTGCCTGATCGATGGCGAAGTTCTCACAGCCGATCCGACTGTGCCAAATCTGGATGGCATTACTTATGAAGCGCGTAGCAGCGATAGAATTCCGTCTATTCTCAATTTGATGAATGAGTACAGTGCAGCGAGCCTGAAGCACTTGCAAAAACGCCACAGCGATTCTGTAACTTGGGCAGCCAACAGCACAAAATCCAAGAGTTCAACGGTCGCGTCTTTACTCGATGAGCCTACTGCCATTTCAATTCAAGCTGAACTTGTCACGCCGATCATGGTTCAAGAGGAACTCTGGGGACTGCTAATCGTGCATCAATGTCAGCATCCGCGACAATGGCTGGAGCGCGAAAAAATTCTACTCCAGCGAATTGCTGAACATTTAGCGATCGCAATTTATCAATCCAAACTCTACAGCGAACTGCAACAGCAAAAAAATACCTTAGAGCAGCAAATTATCGATCGCACTCAAGAACTGCGAGATACATTAATTGCAGCCGAATCGGCTAGCCTTGCCAAGTCCGAATTTCTCTCGACGATGAGCCATGAGCTTCGCACCCCGCTGACGACAATTTTGGGAATGGCAGCCACGCTGATTCGCGCGTTCCAAGATACCAACTACATTCTCACGCCTCAAAAACAAATTGAATACTTACAAATCATTCAAGAACGAGGCGAACACCTGCTGGCTTTGATCAATGATTTGCTAGATCTCTCGGAAGTTGAAGCCGGAAAAATGATTTTGGAATGCAAAGAGGTTTCTCTATCAAAATTGGCTCAACAGTCGATTCAACTGGTGCAGGGAAAAGCCGATGCGAAACAAGTCGCATTGTCGCTCGAACTGTTACCACCGGGAGAGCGAACATCCCGTGATTTTCGATTTCAAGCTGACCCGCTGCGGGTGCAACAAATCTGCCTCAATCTGCTAAGTAATGCCATCAAATTCACGCCAGAGAAGGGACAAGTGACCATGCGTGTGCGAGTGAGTAGCACTACAGCGATTCTGCAAGTCGAGGACACAGGCATTGGAATTCCTGCTGAGCAGCGATCGCTGCTGTTTCAAAAATTTAAACAATTGGATGCATCCTACCATCGCAAATATGAAGGGACAGGATTAGGACTGGCATTGACTAAGCAATTAGTGGAACTGCATGGGGGTACGATCGAGGTAGACTCGAAAGTCGGGGTGGGATCAAAATTTACCGTCTTTTTACCTTTGCCAAGAGCTTGAATATTTGTTTTGAAGCTAAAATTTTGAAATGTCAACCCCCTTTGTTGTGAAATTTCAAAGTCACGAAGCTGCGATCGCGACCGTGCAATCATTGCAGGAGATGAAAGCAGCGATCGCTGATATGTCTATCTCTGTCAATCGTCCAGTGCTGGTGGTGATTGGCGGAGCCAGTAAGATTAGTGCTGCTGATTATGAACTGATACAGCAACTGTTTGTAAAAGTTCTTGCCCCGATCGCTCAAAAATGGCAAGCAGCAATCGTCGATGGTGGAACGGATACGGGTGTCATGCAGTTAATGGGTCGAGCACGGCAGCAGATTCAAGGAACATTTCCGCTGATTGGCATCTCTCCAGTTGGGCTGGTGACTTTGCCAGGTCAAGCAATTGACTCAGAACAGGCTGCACCCTTAGAGCCACATCATTCTCATTTCCTACTCGTTCCAGGATCAAATTGGGGCGATGAATCATCCTGGTTAGCAGTAGCAGCATCCGAGATTGCGCAGTCGGCACCCTCTGTGACGGTTTTGTTAAATGGCGGCGAGATCACTTGGGAAGATGCTTTGCAAAATGTCACGGTTCAGCAGCGACCTTTGATTGTGATTTCAGGCAGTGGACGTGCAGCGGATTTGATTACGGCAGGCTTGCGAGGAGAACCAACTGACGATCGCGCGATTCCTTTAATCGACTCGGGACGAGTTCAAGCGATCGAGCTAACCGACTTACACCAATTGGGCAAGACGATCGAGGCGATGTTTGCCGCTAATCCCGTTGACGCAGGATAAATTCCGCAATTGCTAAATCCATCGGCGTTGTGACTTTCAAATTCGTCTCTTCTCCTGGAAGAATTTGCACAGGCAGTTGACACTGTTCAAATAACGCTGCATCGTCTGTGACTTCCCAGCCTTGAGTGCGTCCTTCTAAATGACATTTTTTCAACAAGGTCACAGAAAATCCTTGCGGAGTTTGGGCTGCCCATAATTGCGATCGCTCTGGAGTCGAGGCGACTAGACCCTCTGAGACGACTTTAATCGTGTCTTTGACAGGAATTGCTGCAACCAATCCATCACAGGTTTGCAGGGCTTCTGTACAGCGATCGAACAGTTCTGGAGTTGCTAAGCATCGCGCGCCATCGTGAATGAGCACCTGTTCTGCTTCGGGCGGCAGGGCTTGAAGTCCGTTGTAAACCGATTCTTGGCGAGTTGTTCCGCCTTGAATAAAATGGACAGGCTTGGTCAACTTCAGAGATTGCACGATCTCTTTGAAGTCATCCCAATCGAACGGCTGTCCGATAATGCCAATCCACTCGATTGTCTGAGATGCTTCTGCGGCAAGCAGTGTCCAAGCCAGAATCGGCCTTCCCAAAAGATCAAGCAGTAATTTGTTGCGGGGAGCTTTGTTCTGGCGTTGCCACGCGCTGCCCATGCGCTGCCCTGAACCTGCCGCAGGAATTAATAAATACACGTTCTCTCAATCCAAGTACACTGACAAAAATAAGGCGATCGCATCCTCATCTGCTCATGCCTGCTTGCTTACGGGCGAGTCAGATCAGGACAAAAAATCGATTTGCTGTTGTCAGTTTATCAGCCTAGCGACAGCCTAAACTCACCCGAGTATCAGTGTTCGTTAAGGTATTCGAGCCGCCTGCTGTCTGACACAGTTGAGCGACAGTGTCCGGATCGAGTCTTGCACCCGAAAAATCAGCATTCGCGATCGTTGTACTTGTAAAACTAGCTCCGCGCAAATCAGCATTTCTAAACACCGCATTGGTCAAATCGCTCGAATCAAACCTGACTCCTGCGAGTTGAGCATTATCTAATCGAGCATTTCTGAGATACACCCCAACCAACGGCTGATTCGTGAAGTTCGCGCCTGTTAAATCTGCTCCACCAAAGAATGTGTTGCCCAACGTTGCGCCTTGAAACACTGCTCCTACTAATCGAGCCGATCCAAAATCCGTATTCAGCAGATACGCATTTGTAAAATTTGCTTGGGCGAGAATCGCTCGGCTCAAAGAAGCCCGACTAATATCGGCTCCTGTGAAATTCACTCCTGAAAAGTCACTAATTCGGCGCTCACTCGATCGCGCATTCACGATCAGTTCCCCGGCTTGAATCCCGCTGAGATTTGCTCCACTGAGATTAGTGCCTCTAAAATCTGTGCCAAACAATGAGGTATTAATCAGCTTTGCATTACTGAGATCGAGGTTTGCCAAACTCGTGTTTGTGAGATCGCAACCGTAACAGGTCTTGGTCGATCGAAATTCTTGAAGTTGCTGCGAATTTTCTGCCCGCGCTGAGACTGCCAATAAATTCGTCAAAACTGCGATCGTCAACCAGCTTTTTTTCATCACGTTCCTTCCAATCCAAAAATCTAAAACCCTTTGCGTAGATCTAGCTAGACCTTATCAAAACTTTAACGAGAGTTCATCAGTAACACCGTAGAGCGAATCAGACTCAGAGTGAACACTGGCGGTGATCCCCCTTGGTGAGAAGCTATGTTCCAAGACTCATCGATCGAAGAAATGCCTGTTGTGTTGGATCGCCTTCCTGATTCAGTCTCCGATTTGTTTCAAGATGCTGGAGTTTGGTTTGATCCAGTAGACTACCCGCTACGTGAAGGAGATCCGGATTGCGATCGCATCTCTCCATCTCTTAAGAAAACAGTACAATCCGATTTCACCACTAGAAAAGCCACTTTACATGCTCTGCAAACTTTGAATCCTGGCAATGCTTTGCGACGTATTGCGCTACATCCTGATGGGAAAACACTTTTAAGCGTTGGTTCTCTTACCCGTACTAGCCCATCTGAACTCACGAATACGGTGCAGATTTGGAATTGGCGCACGGGTCAGCGGCTCTTTTCCTTGCAAGGACATACCGCTCCAATTACCGCAATGGCGCTGAGTCAGGATGGCAAGACTTTAGTCACTGGAAGCCAGGATTGCACGATCAAGGTTTGGCAGGTTGCCACAGGTGAAGAACTGACGACGCTTAAGGGTCATCACAGCCCAATTACCGCGATCGCCATTAGTGCAGACGGGCAGATGGTGGTCAGTAGTGGTTGCAATCAGTATGAGTGGCTAGGTCGTCGCGCGGATCTGACGGTACGCGATCGCAGCTTACGCATCTGGAACCTGCCTCAAGGCGAAAATACTCACATCTTGCCTTGTCTGACTGATGTTCCGATTCTTGCGGTCGCCATGAGTGGAAAAGGCTTGCTCAAGATCGAACAGCGTCCCGAAGCCATTAGCTTAAAGACGGGCGAAGCTCGCTTTAGCTTAAATTGGCTCACACCGTATGAGCAATGGCTCGACATGACTCCAGATTGGCAGCGTGTTGCAACGATCGTGGGTCGGCAGGTCTGGATCCGCAAAGTGGCAACGGGTGAGATCCACTGTCGAATTCAGCTTGACCCAGCCGATGGCGCGCCACATGTCGCTGCGCTCAGCCCCGATGGTCAATGGTTTGTCGCAGGCTATCAGCGAGTTGATATCCATCCGAAACACCGAAATTATGCGCGTCGCCAGAATCTTTTGAGAATTTGGGATGCAGAGACGGGGCAATTGTTAAATAGCCTTGGGCAAGCAGATCTAGGTCAAGGACTGTGGCAAGCTGTCCAATTTAGTCAAAACAGTCGCTATTTAGTGACCAGTGTTGAGAGTGGGTTAAAAGTTTGGCAATGCGATCGCTAAAGTCGAAAAGACCTGTTTATTCTCGCGTTTCGACTGCGCTCAACCTTCTAGATCCTAGATCTTTACGAGTTGAGTGCAGCCGGAACCTGACCTAACGCAAGCTAGATAATCTTTTCCAATCCATAGACCAAAGACTTCAACGAAATCACTTTCCGAATCGAGAGCAACACGCCAGGCATGTAGCAAGTGCGATCGGTTGCGTCATGCCTCAAGGTATAAATTTGCCCTGCTGCCCCGAAAATGATTTCTTGATGTGCGACCAGCCCAGGCAGGCGAATACTGTGAATGCGAATGCCTTCTTCTGCCTGTGCTCCTCTTGCGCCTGTAATCTTTTCGGTTTCATGCACAAGCGGCTCATTGTAAGTCTTACCCAGTTCTGCGAGCATCTGCGCCGTTTGAACTGCTGTTCCGCTCGGTGCATCTGCTTTTTGATTATGATGAAGTTCAATAATTTCAACATGATCGAAATACTGGGAGGCTTGAATTGCAGCTTGCTGCATCAGCACAACCCCGATCGAGAAATTGGGCACGATCAAACAGCCCGTACTTGCCTTATCTGCAAATTCTGCTAATTCTTGAATCTGTCCCGCACTCAGTCCGGTGGTTCCGACAACAGGACGCACCCCATACGCGATCGCGGATCTGACATTGTTATACACAGCATCGGGGTGAGTCACATCCACGACGACTCCCAACTCTTTTTCTTGAGAGAGCATTGCCATCATCGATTCATATTCGTTGGTCACGGGGACTTCCAATGCTCCGCAACCAATGACTTCACCGATATCTTCTCCGAGATACTTGGGATTTTTCGCCAGTGCGCCGATTAAATTCATATCCGGTGACTGCGAGACGGCTTTAATAATTTCCCGCCCCATTTTTCCGGTCGCTCCATTGACGACCACTGGAATCCGACCCGCCATATGATGTTCCCAAACTCAGCTTTCTTATCTTAAGGGGCGATTCTGCCAACCCGCTAAACAATTCTTCTGGTTGGCACAGAATCCGCATGCGGATTTTATAGGGCAGTTGCATCGATCTCAGCTTGAGTCGATCGCCGATTTGCCAGAAAGGACTGTACGGTTTGAACTCCTGCCCACACTGCAATTCCGCCGAAGATACCTGCAACTGTATTCACCCAGGGATTCTCGGTATGTCCGACAGTACTGACGATATGGATAAGGATCATGTGGAACAGATAGATATAGTAGGTTGCGGCTCCAACAGTTTGGAGTGGCGATTTGATGAATTGAGGAATTGGAACGGTAGGAATCCAGAGTAGTAATGTGCCTCCGAGCACCATCCACACGGCATAGGTGTAACTGATATAGGCATAGCTCAGACGAGTTAAGATTGGAACCAGTGCCCAGAGTAGACTTGTTGAGACTGCTTTTTGTTGTTTGGTGTGAGCGAACTGAATGATCCAACCCATCGAGAACATCCAAAACAGCATGTGGGGCAGTCGGTCATACAAGTGAGCAGTATTCCAAACCGCGCCTACTCCAAGCTTGGCAATAATTCCGATAACTAGGGTCGCCAATCCAAATTCCCAAGGAGAGACTCGTGCAAATTGTCGCAGAGGTTTGAGGGTGAACAGTAATGAGAAAAGCAGAATGATTTGGACTAACACACTGACAAACCAGACTGGGAAAATCGCAGAGACTTCTGGATTCACAAAGTTACTGAATAAGAAGAGTACACTCAGGTCGAAGTCCCGTTTCCAGAGTTGATAGCTGAGGGAAATGATGAGATAAGGCGTGACCAGGTTGCGGAGCAGGGAGAGAATGGGTTGAACGAGTCGCCCTTGCACCAAGGCTTCAGATTGAAATCGAGCGAGGTTGGCTCCTGCGATCATCAAGAGTAGGAATGCGCCCCCAGAGAAATTCATGAGCCCCGCGTGATCGGCAACGACGACGAAGATCGCGATCGCTCTCAAAATGATATTAGTTTCAATCGGGCTGAACGCCTTTTTCTCAGGTGTGAGTGTTTCTAACTGGGCGATTGACAGATGCTCCCAGCCTTGTGGCAAGTAGCCTAGATGCCGCTCCAGTTCCATCGCGAGCTGCACATACGACAACGAATCTCCACCCAGTGAGATAAACGTATCTTCAGGCTGAAGATGCCGCAAGTTCAACAACCGACAGAACGCGGATTCAATGTAATTTTTCCGCTTCGGATCGACTGTTTCGACAGTCGCGGTTGGTGTCTGCTGAGTATACCAGTCTGCAAGTTGTCGGCGTTGCACTTTTCCGGTTGCTGTTTTTGGAAGTTCATCGAGTTCGACAATTGCGATCGCATTGCCTGCATTGACGCCAAACTCTTGAGTTGCTTCTAACACAGCGTCTCGAAGTTGAGATTTATCGATCGTCACTGCCGGAGTCACGGCGACCAAAAAACCTTCTCCCCGTACTGGATCTGGTTTACGACAAATTGCCAGCCCGGTTGTATACCCAATTTTTTCATAGAGCTTTGTCTCAAGGGCTTCTGGATGAACTTTCAACCCTCCACAGTTAATCACATCATCGGCTCTGCCTTTGTAATACAGCAGTCCATGCTCCAAACTTCCTAAATCTTTTGTGATCAGCCATCCGTCTGCATCTGGAATCGGGGCTTCTTCTCCTTCGATCAGATAAGTCTGCGCTACATGCTCTCCTCGAATGGCAATCCGCCCATCTTCGGTTAACTGCACCTCAACCGAGCCGATCGCTTTGCCAACGGATTCGAGTGCTTCTCCCTCAGCGTTATGCAGTTCGAGTAATGTTGTTCGAGAAGCCTCAGTTAAGCCGTAATGCTGAACAATCTGCGCCTCTGGAAAGAGAGCTTTCATGGCTTCTTTTTCCTGTCGGCTCATGTACTGGCTTCCAATCTCGATCCAGCGCACACGTCTGCCCGCATTCCCAATCAAATCTGAATTTGCCAATAACACTCGCCACAGACTTGGAACCGCTGAAATCGCGTTAATCTCACCGCGTTTCAGCATCGCACCGATTTCAGCTGGATTGAAGCCTGTTTCCGGTAAGTAAAGCTGTCCTCCAACCGATGAGATCGCTCTTGCTCGCCCAAATCCGAAAGAATGATAGACCGGAACGCCAATATACTCCCGAATCTCATCAGTGACCTGCATCAAGCCATTGAGTCGGCTAACGACTTCTGCCAAATTGCCGTGGGTCAGTAAAACGCCTTTTGGTTTGCCTTCAGTTCCAGATGTAAAAGAAATAACCGCAGGCTCATGACTCGTAGAAGGTTTGAAGCCTCGACTCATCCAGCCTGCTTCGGAGGTTGGAGTGAAGACACGATCGACTTTTGCAGCATTGATGCGATCGTGATCGTCTCCGTGTTTAAGCGGGACTGCAATTTCTTCGGATTCAAGACAAGTCAATATCGCATCAAGATAGCCTGTGGAATTTAGGGCGACAATTCCAAGGCGCGTTCTCACTGAGTTTCGAGTTTCATCGATCGTCATAGTTCAAGTCAATTTTGCTTGCGACTGACGATTCACCCTAGCTAATTTTGCTTAGATTTAGCAGTATTCTGACGAAGACTTTGTAATAACAAAACAATTTTACGTAATACTAACTCAGTAATCTCCCGCAGGCTAAAACCGTTAATTCAACCGGGGTATAGAAATATCTTGGATTACTATTAGTCTACATTCGGCGAATAATTTAGGAAAACTTGATGGAGCGTGTTAATCGCGATCACCGATTTGCCAAAAACGCCTGCAAGGTTTGATGCTGAGCCAGACACTCAGTCCACCTCATGTTGCTAAGATTGAACAAACTGAATCAGCGCATCATACCAACAGACCAAAGCGATCGCATTCCTCTCAGACTGATCTAGAAGGGATGCGATCGCTCAAGTACACTAGTGCAGCAATTGTGGGTTAGCCGCGATTAATTGTGGCGAAGATATCGTTGAGAATTTCTTGTGCGCCTTGCTCTTTTGCTCGGTGAGCCAGTTCGGTTCCTAATTTCTCAGCATCGACTGCCGCACCAGAAACGCTATCTTTCACAAGCTTTTTGCCATCTAAGCTAGCAACAATTCCGGTCAAGGTGAGTGTGTCGCCTTCAATCTTGGTATTGACACCGATCGGAACCTGACAGCCGCCTTCTAGTTCTCGCAAGAAAGCCCGCTCTGCATAACACCGATAAGCAGTGGGCTGATGTTCTAGCACTTTGAGAATTTCAAGAATCTCAGTATCGCCTTCACGACATTCAATGCCTAATGCGCCTTGACCGACTGCATGCAGCGAGATGTCAGAGGAAATGAGTTGATGAATACGATCGCTTAAATCCAACCGATTCAATCCTGCCGCCGCCAAAATCAGCGCATCATACTCACCCGAATCCAACTTTGCCAATCGCGTGATCACATTTCCACGCACATCTTTGAAGCTGAGATGTGGATAGTGATGCCGCAATTGTGCTAGCCGCCGCAGTGAAGAAGTTCCAATCACTGAACCTTCGGGTAACGATGCTAAGTCTTTATCCTTGTGCTTTTCATGGACGACCAAAGCATCTGCGGGGTCTTCGCGTTCCGTCACGCAACCTAGCATCAACCCTTGGGGCAATCGAGTCGGCAAATCTTTCAAGGAATGCACTGCGAAATCGGTTGTGCCATTGAGCATTCCATCTTCAAGTTCTTTGGTAAATAAACCTTTGTCCCCAATTTTCGCCAATGCCACATCAAGGATCTTGTCGCCTTGAGTGTTCATCGTATGAACTTCAAACGTGTGTTGAGGAAAAGCTTTCTGTAACTGCTCCTGCACCCAATAAGTCTGAACTAAAGCAAGCTGACTTTTGCGTGAAGCAATCCGAATAGTACGAGTTGGGCTAGAAACAGTTGAGGACATAATTAACGGAAAGTTGGTACGAGCTTATCAAGTGACTATTCTTCACCTTACCGCAGTGTGTTGCCCGATTTGCGCGTCAACTCCGCCGAATTCGTTACAGATGATTAAGCAACTGATTGTAATTGAGGATTGAGAAATCTCTGTAGCTTGTCTTGGTGCTTCGCATAGATTCTCCAAACTGTGCTATCGACTAACTCCAACACAAATTCGCAATTTGATTTGTCCACTTCAAAATCAACGGCTGGAATATCACTGGTGTCCAAGCAAGCTACAAGGGTAATATTGATAACCTGCTCAAATGAATTTGCAAGCTTTACGAGATCCTGCCAATCAAAAATCATTGGAGAACGATGAAGCTGAGCTTCTAGATCTAAAACACCTGCATCCCAAACCCCACGAATATCACCAATTGCTTCTAGATCTAAAATCGCCCAAGTCAGCGCGTGAGCGTCTTCTGGCAGAACATGCAAGAGATCAATCAATTGACAAGGTACAACTCCGGAGGTTTGTAACAGTTCAAGGATAGCTGGCATATATCACCTCTAAAGAGAGAATGGTGGAATTGGCTCAAGAGAGAACGGTGAGATTGGCTCAGCGCTCATCCGTTTTCCTGTAATTGCATCATACCGATGTTGATGGGGATTCGTGTGGTCACCCCGATCGTGGTCAGTAAAATCGATATCCCGAATTAATTTGCCATTCTCGCCAAACTCTCGAACTTGAGTGTAAGTTTTCTTTCTTCTTCGGCTAGTTCTTTGACCTAACTGTATATGTGGAAAAGGAGAGTCAGGTAAGGCGCGTCCGTTTGAATCTCTCGGTAAATCGTCATCGAATGTGTATATCTGGGTCATCGAAACCTGGTGTTCGGATCCTGTCTTAATGCCTGTCGAGATTATATAGATGAATCAATTTGTAGAATTTTTGCTTTGACTTGCTCTGCGGTTGCAGGGGCAAGCAATACGCCATTTCGATAATGTCCAGATGCGAGTAAAACATTGGGCTGAACTTCTTCAATCACTGGAGCCGGACGACCCTGCGGACGCGGACGCAACCCAAACCACGATCGCACAACTTCCGCCCCTTTGAGATTTGGACAAAACGCGATCGCTTGCTTCATCACCGCATCAAACATTTCTCGATCGGGCGGTAACACTTCTCCTAATTCTGTTGGAAACTCAACGGTTGCACCGACCCAGTATTCAGCATTTCCAAGTGGGACAATATGCACGTCGTTTCCTGTAATCACGGGCAGATTTGAATCACTTAACGGTTGAGGTAAGCGTAGATGAATCGCTTGTCCTAAGACAGGACGAATATCAACGGCTGAAATCTCACGCGATCCAATTCCTGCTGAAATTACAAGATAGTCCGAGTCGATCGAGCCTTCAGAAGTTTGAGTCTGGTGCCCTTGCATCCCCAGTACTTTTGCTCCAAACTTGAAGGCTACACCGCGCATTTTTGCGCCTTCAATCAAAGCTTGAGTGAGTGCGATCGGATGAATTTGTCGATCGCTCGGTGAATAAACCGCAGCACTGGCTTGCTGTAAAAACGGAAACTCTGCATTCAACCGTTCTCGATCCCAAAGCTCTAACGGTAAATCCTGGTTGCGCCGCACTTCAATCAAACGATTCCAGACAGTCAAATCATCTTCTGGAAATTTCAGCATCAAAATTCCCTGACGATTAAACAGAATGGATCGTCCGGTTAATTCTGCTAATTGAGGAACTAAGTGGTTATAGTACTGAATTCCAAACAGTCGCATTCTCAAATTGCGACCTTTTTCTTTTTTACTAATTGCACCCATCAAAACGCCAAGCGCTGCCCCTGTCGAGCTTGGGCACTCTTTCACATCGACTTGAATTGGGGTCGGCTGCGCGTCTACAACCGTAATCTCGAGGTCTGGAACTTGGCTCAGTTCATAAGCGATCGTAGCGCCAACTACACCACAACCTGCGATCGTCACTTTCATAAATGATTAAGGCGGAGAAATCACACTTTTCATTCTCCGCCTTAAGCCTTAACCTTGCGGAATCAATTTATAGAATGATTCCACGTCTTTCACCGTTTCTCCATAGTAGCGAACAGCGACTTTGTAGTTATTTTCTGCAGATGCTTGGTCGATCTCAACCAAATCATTCGCGATCTGTTTTGCGAGATCCCGTGCAGCTTTTTGCTCTTTTGGCAACAAATCAGTCGAAATGCGACCCATCAGGATGCGCATTTCTCCCAAAGGCCCATGAATGAAATTGCGCGCGAAAATGAAATCTTCTTTCTGAATTAACTCTTGCAATTCGGGCAATCGCTCAGTTAACTGCTGCAAGTCCGCTGTATGACCCTGAATTTCAGCAATTCTGTCGGGAGTGTAGGTCGGCTTCACCGCTGCCGGTCCGCCACATCCCACCATCACAATTGCCAGGAGAGTACAACAAATGAGTCCCAAAATAGACCGATACTTTGACATAACCTTAATTTCTAAATCACTGGGTTACCGCGCTCTCAAAGGGTTTTGAGTCACAGCTTATGTAAAGGAGTGTATCTCAAAACGTGCCTACACCAAAGCCTCCTGTTTACAAATCGCCACCGTAATCGAAAGGCAAAGATAAACTAGGATTGTCACTGTTTTTTGCGCTTAAGTTATGGTTCTCTCCTTCAGACAGGTCGCGATCGCCGCTTCATTATTGACGGTCGGCGGCGGCGCGGGTTTGGTTGCCAATCATTATTTGGTCAATCGCGGTCAGGGACAGCCGTTTCAGGTGCAGCTTGCTCCACCGAGTTCGGTCTCCGTTGCGGCGAATGGCAGAAATAATGAGAATTTTATTTCGTCTGCTGTCGATCGTGCAGGTCCCGCAGTGGTGCGAATTAATGCCGTACGACGGGTGTCGAGCAATGTGCCAGAAGCTTTGCGTAATCCAGTGTTTAAGCGATTTTTTGGCGACCAACTCCCTGCGCCTGAAGATCGAGTGGAGCGGGGAACGGGTTCAGGCTTCCTATTAACCGCAGATGGTCGATTGTTAACGAATGCGCATGTGGTCGATGGAACGGATACGGTAGAAGTGACGCTGAAGGATGGGCGTACGTTTGAAGGGCGAGTCGTCGGCAGTGATCCTGTAACCGATGTCGCGGCGGTGAAGATTGACGCGAATCAGTTACCCACAGTGACGCTTGGCAATTCTAAATCCATTCTGCCGGGGCAATGGGCGATCGCGATTGGCAATCCCCTCGGCTTAGATAACACGGTGACGGCGGGAATTATTAGCGCGATCGGACGATCGAGCCGAGAAGTGGGAGTTTCCGACAAGCGAGTCAGTTTTATTCAAACCGATGCCGCGATCAATCCCGGCAATTCGGGTGGTCCGTTACTCAACGATCGCGGAGAAGTGATTGGAATTAATACAGCAATTCGCGCTGATGCTCAAGGACTAGGATTTGCGATTCCGATTGAAACGGCTCAGCGCGTTGCAGAACAGCTTTTCACCAAAGGTAGCGTCGATCATCCCTATCTTGGAATTCAAATGATTGATCTCAGTGCTGCGATTCGGGATGAACTAAATAAAGAATTGGATGGCAAAACTCAGGTGACTGAAGAGCAGGGCGTATTTATTGCTCGAGTTGCGGAAAATTCTCCAGCCGCACAAGGGGGGCTGAAACCGGGCGACATCGTTCAAAAGATCAATGGTACGCCTGTCAAAACATCTTCGGATGTACAAGCACAGGTGGAAAGTAGCCGCATCGGAACGCCGCTTGGAATTGAGGTGAAGCGCGGCGGCAAGACCGAAACGTTGCAAGTCCGCCCAGGTGCATTTCCGAAGCGATCGAACTAGAGAGAATTGAGGCGATCGATTTAAAGGTCGCCGATCTGATCTTCGAGTTCCATGCGCTGTTCCATTTGGCGCAAGAAATAGCCTGTCAGCATGGCAGAGGCGAGCAGTCCTGCGAGATTTTCGCGATCGGTGGTAATTTTGACGTTGAAGCCGTCACTGGGCAGGACACCGACTAAGCCTTGAACGTTGTGCGAAACGATTTGTTTGACTTGTGGGCTAACGGTACGCGCAACACGTTCTAAAACTTCCGGAGGTTGATGCTGGAGATAACGAAGGAGCGCATTCGCATCATTCGCTTCTGCATCGGTATGAAGGAAATTTGCACGGTCAGGATTAAATGCCATTGAGTTCCATTAAAACCTATCCAATTATTTTGGCATTTCTTTACAGATTCGCCCACACTGAAACGAGACAAAATCAAGTCTTTAAACTGTATGCCGTTCCGGATTGCCCCTCCTGAGATTGATCATCCTGAATATCTTCGCCATCGCAATTGGATGCAGCGATCGCTAGAACTTGCAGAACAGGCGGGAAATGCAGGAGAAGTGCCAGTAGGGGCAGTAATTGTGCGAGGCGATACTGTGATCGCAGAAGGCGAAAATCGGCGAGAACGCGATCGTGATCCGACGGCTCATGCCGAAGTTTTGGCGTTAAGGCAGGCAGGACAGGTGTTAAACAGTTGGCATTTAGAAGACTGTACACTGTATGTCACTCTGGAGCCTTGCCCAATGTGTGCGGGTGCGATCGTGCTAGCGCGCTTAGGATTGTTAGTCTATGGTGCGGATGATCCGAAAGCAGGAGCGGTCAGAACTGTATTGAATCTGCCGGATAGTCCAGCCTCAAACCATCGCTTAACCGTGTTAGGTGGAATTTTAGAAGCACCTTGTCGGGAGCAGTTGCGGGATTGGTTTCGGCAGAGGCGCGATCGTGCTAGAGAGATGGGGAGATAAGAAAATTCTCCCCTCTCATTTCCCAAAACTATGCTCCTAACCAACGTGCTGCATCTTTTGCGTGATAGGTGAGAATTAAATCTGCACCCGCGCGCTTAAAGCTGAGCAAGGTTTCCATCACCACCCGTTCCTCATCAATCCATCCATTCAGCGCTGCTGCTTTCACCATTGCATACTCGCCCGACACATTGTAGGCAGCGACCGGAAGATTGCAGGCTTGCTTCACTTGATGAATGATGTCCATGTAGGCTAGAGCAGGCTTCACCATGAGCATATCTGCTCCTTCGGCAATGTCCAGTTCGATCTCTTTAATTGCTTCGCGTGCATTGCCCGGATCCATCTGGTATGTGCGGCGATCGCCAAATTGCGGAGTTGATTCTGCGGCATCGCGGAATGGGCCATAGTAAGCCGAGGCATACTTCGCGGCATAAGACAGAATCGGAATATCCTGGAATCCTGCTTCATCTAATCCTTCCCGAATCGCAGCAACGAAGCCATCCATCATTCCAGAAGGCGCAATGATATCGGCTCCAGCTTTGGCTTGAGAAACCGCAACTTTCTTCAACAGGTCCAACGTTGGATCATTTAAGACGCGACCTGTTAAATCGCCGACTTCCAAAAATCCACAATGACCGTGCGAAGTATACTCACACAAGCAAGTATCTGCAATCACAATCAACTCTGGAACCGCTTCTTTCACCGCCGTTGCTGCTTTCTGAACAATGCCGCAGTCGTGCCATGCTCCAGTGGCATCTACATCTTTGTCGGCTGGAATCCCAAACAAGATAATCGACGGAATGCCCAAGTCGTAGACTTCTTTGGCTTCTTCAACGATTTTATCGATCGATAATTGATACACGCCAGGCATTGATCTGACTTCGGTCGCCACACTTTCACCTGGAACGGCAAACAAAGGATAGATCAAATCACTCGTTGTTAGGACATTTTCGCGCACCATGCGGCGCAGTTGAGGATGGGTGCGTAACCGACGAGGGCGATGAGTTGGAAACATAGGAATATCAACTTCGATAAAAAATCCGAATCAATTCGGGGAGACTTTACAAGTCTAAAACGTGGCTGGAACCGAACGACTGAAGGTAACGAACTGTAAAATGCCTTTGTTAGGTTAATTTGCGCGATCGGGCATGTTAGGGGAAATCTCACCTTGAAGAAGCCCTATGCTGAAAGCGATTGTCGGACACAGTAACGATCCAGATTCCTCCAGCGCCATTGCAGAAGTCATTGCTCAATGTCAAGCTGCACTGAATGGATTAACACCGAATGCAGGCATGTTATTTGCCGCGATCGACTTTGACCACGCTCTGATTTTGCAAGAGATTGATCAAGCCTTTCCAAACCTTGAACTGATTGGCTGCACAAGCGATGCAGAATTATCCGATACGCTGCAATTTCAATACGATTCGATCGTGCTGACGCTCTTTTGCTCAGATGAAATTGAAATCCGCGCCGGGGTCGCGCGGAATCTTGGTGAAGATGCGATCGCTGCTACTCGATTGGCAGTTGAACAGGCAACAGGTGCTCAACCACCTCGACTTTGCATCACCATCCCAGAAGGCATCAAAACCAATGGAACCCTGATTCTCAAGGGATTACAAGCTGCATTAGGAGAACAGTTTCCGATCTTTGGCGGCATGTCAACTGACAATTATCGGTTTGAAGCGACCTACCAGTTTTATAAGACTGAAGTATTGACCGACGCGGCTCCGATTCTGCTGTTTTCTGGTGCAGCGCTGAAATTTTCATATGGAATCGCCAATGGATGGGAGCCAATTAGCGTCTCTAGCCAAGTGACCAAAGCGCGAGGCAATTGCGTTGTAACGATTGGAGAGCAATCTGCTTTATCGTTTTTTCGTGAACAACTCGGTGGTGCAGATCCCGTTCCCCAGAATCCTTTAGCAGTTTTTGAAGCGGGAGAGCCTGAGTTTTACTTGCGGGGGTTTAGTGGATTTGATGAGACAACAGGAGAGGTGCACTGTCTGGCAGATGTGCCTGAAAACTCGATCGTCCAAGTGAGTACTGCAGGTCGTGAAGATATTCTTGCTGCGTGCAAAACTGCGATTCAGCAAGCGACCCAATCTTATCCCAGCCCCCATCCAACGATCGCTTTAATTTTTAGCTGTGACTGTCGCTTCAAACTGTTAGGCAGTCGAGTCACAGAAGAATACGATTTGATTCGAGATTGTCTACCTGCTGAAGTAGTTTGTAGCGGTTTTTATACTTATGGAGAACTTTCCCCACTTCATGAGTATGGGGCAACTCGGTTACATAATATGACGATCGTGACCTTGCTTTTGGGGACTTGATGGATGGATTGCGAAGCGTTAAAACAACGAGTGCAAGAACTGGAAAAAGCAAATCGGATTCTTGAGAAGAAATTAAAACGCTCGGAATCGAGTCAGGCTGAACTGGAAAGAACGAATGATCTGAAAGAGGCTCTCTTTAGAAAAGCAATTCGGGATTTACAAGTTTCACAGGAGACCGTTCAAAAAAGTCATGAAATCCTACAGCAGCAGGCTGCCGAACTCGAACAAGCATTGTCGAATCTCAAACTGACTCAAGCTCAGTTGATTCAGAGCGAAAAAATGTCGAGTTTGGGGCAACTGGTGGCTGGGGTAGCGCATGAAATTAATAACCCAATCAGTTTTATTTATGGGAATTTACGCCATGCTCAGGAGTACGCAGAAATATTAGTGCAGATGATTCGGGCATATCAGAATAGCTCGATCGAGGAAATTCAAACGCTCAGCGAAGAAGTCGATCTCTCGTTTGTGTTGCAAGACTTCTCCAATGTGCTGCGATCGATGTCATCAGGAGCGGAGCGCATTGAAGAGATTGTGAATCTATTACGGACATTTTCGCGGCTGGATGAAGCAGAACTGAAGTCAGTCAGCCTGCATGAAGGTCTGGAAAGTACGTTGATGATTTTGGGATCACGGCTGCGGGGCAGAGTGAATCGGCAAGAAATTCGGATTGTGCGCACCTATGGAGAATTGCCCAAGATCGAATGCTATGCCGGGCGAATAAATCAGGTGTTCATGTCATTGTTGAGCAATGCGATCGACGCGTTGGATGTGCGATCGCAAAAATCAGAACCCGACTGGCAACCCCAACTGACGATCCGGACAGAAATTGATTCGGACTGGGTACGAGTCGGAATTGCTGACAATGGAACAGGGATTCCAGAAGCGATCCAAACGCGAATCTTTGACCCATTCTTTACGACGAAGCCGATTGGTCAGGGAACAGGATTGGGCTTGTCGATCGCGTACCAAATCATCACAGAGCACCATCGCGGCAAATTGAATTGTCATTCTGTTGTTGATCAGGGCACAGAATTTTTAATTGAGCTTCCACTACTTTGAGAACAAGCGGAAATAAAGCGACTGAAAGAACTCCTTGATCGGAAAAAGAATGTAAGTGATCGGATTAATCGTCACAATGATGTCGCGAAAATCTCGTTTCGCGAGTGCCACGATCGCCCAAGCGACCCCAGAGGCAGACATCACCCCATAAGGATTTAACTGACTCTTAAAGGGTCCTAAAACCAACTTGCGGATAATACAAGGTGCATCTAATCGCCGCAGGGTAATCAAATCTCCTAAAGCTCGCTTCGATAGCTCATAAAGCGGACTCAGCGCCGGATTCACTTCGGCCTCAGAGGTATTAATCCAAAGTTCTTTGAGCGCTTTGTGCGAAGATTCGGTGACTGTTTCAAGGAATAGCTCTGCGAGTCTCCAAGTTGAGAATGTATTCACTTCATAGGAAGTCTGGATTGCGGCTGGTGTGCGATCGCCATAGACATTGACGCCATGATTCAGAATAAAGATGTCTACCTTTTGCAGCCGCGATCGCAATTCTTCTTCCGCTCCAATTTGCCAGTGCAGCACTTCTATGCCTTCAGCAAACGCGCGATCGCTCGTCGTTAGCGCAACAACTTTCGCCCCATGCTTCGATAGCTCTGCAATCAATGCTTGCCCTAATGCTCCGGATGCGCCAGTAATAGCCACTGTTTTGCCTTTCAGCGCCAAACTTGTCCCTAACAATTTGTCCACAATTGTAAAATGACCACAATAATAAGCATTCTGATCATCAAAATGATGTCGCCAATGGTAGGTTCGATTCACAATCCAAGGCTTGGGCAACTCAATTAAGTCACCGGGCTTATGAGTCACATCGGTTTGCAGCAGTAACCCTTGCGATCGGGCAACGGCTGGGATTAAGAAGACCAGCGAATACAAGCAACCGATCCATAGAACTGACACTTGAGTACAGGCTGCCAGAATTGCAGCGGCACCTAGCATCGCGATCGCTTCTGGCACATCATTATTGAGTTGTGCCTTTTGGTACATCTCTAAGCTTGTGATTGTTAAATCAGGACGATAAGCCTTGTGATGTAAATTGTGTCCTCGCTTTAGTGGCTGCCAGTAGTGTCCAGCAATGTGGTAAGCGTCTCGCACCAGTTCCGTGAACACGATCGCAGACGCTCCCAAGAGGCATTGAATAGCAATCTGAGGCAAAAGGGAGAAATCCATGAAGTGGGTATAACGTAATGCTTCTTAATAATTCTTTCCCTACTTTACCTTGAGTCTGTCGATCCAAATCTTAATTCCAATCCATTTCGCGACTGGATTGATCCGATCGCAGTGTTTCAAAGGGATGTTGTAAATCGTCTTGCGCTTCTTCGATCGAGATGCACACCTGTACCGGGCCATAGCGATCGCGAATGGCTCCATCGATCTGCTCGATAATCCATTCACTCGCTCCCAGAAAGTCTGGATGCACGAAAACTCGCATTTCGACTAAAACTTGTCGCCCGACGATTCCGCGCGATCGCACGTCATAACATTGGGTCACCCCTTGCACCTGTCTGACCATTTGCCCGATCGCTTCAGGTGCAATGGCAACTTGTCTGACCATTAACGGTAATTGCCAATTTAAAACCCGCCAGCAGCTCAATCCGGCGGTAATTACCATGACGATCGCCAACAAGGGATCAAGCCAAGCATATCCCTTCCAAATTCCCAGGAGTCCCAGGAGCAAAAACATCGTCAGCCAAGCGTCCTGCAAAATCTGACGCGCATTCACTTTCAAAATCGAGCTATCGAGCGTCCGTGCCACTTTTCGCTCAAAAAACGCTAAGCCCACACTGGCGAGAGACACGATCGCGAGCAGTCCAATCACAGATAGCCGCATCCGAATCGGTGGCAGGATAGCTAGCGTAGGCTGATTGGCTAACTGCTCGATGGCGGTTCCAGACAAACTGAGGCAGGCAAATCCTAATAATGCGACTAGCAGCAACGCCAACATTGCTTCCAACCGACTATGCCCCCAAATTTCTCGCCCTGGGATGCGATGGGGTGAAGAGATTGCAATTAAACCGAGCACTGTACTGAAGCCATCAATAACAGTATGAAGGCATTCAGCCACGATCGCTAAAGATTTTGTTGCCCAAGCTGCACCCACTTTTACAACTAACATGAGTAGCGTCAGCCAAAGTGTCATCAATAGAATTTGGCGGCTTACTCCTTTTTGATTTCTGACTTCAGCCATAACGCGCTCTAAGGTAGGAGGATGATGGAAAAGGCTGACATCCCTCACCCTGAATTTAAGTTATGCAGCACTCTGATATTCGATTATTGGTCTTAGACATTGACGGGACAATCGCAGGCAAGTCTAATAATATCCGCGAACCTGTGCTTGCAGCGATTTCCGACGCACAGAATTCTGGGGTGCAAATTGCGATCGCGACGGGTCGCATGTATCGCTCTGCACTGCGCTTTTATCAAACCGTGGGGTCTTCTCTGCCGTTAATTGCCTATCAAGGCGCATGGATTCAAGATCCTGCGACGAATCAGATTCTACGGCAATGGTCAGTTCCCAAAGCACAAGTCTTGGAACTGCTCGACTATTTTGAGCAATCGCATCTCCGAGAATTGTTATCAATTCATTTCTATATCAATGACGATCTCTATATTCGATCGATGACTCCGGAGACGGCAGCTTATGTTCAGCGATCGGGCATTGTCCCAATCGAAGTTGGGGATCTGCGGAATACATTAGATATGGAACTGACAAAAGTTTTGGCGCTCAGCGACGACACTGAACTCATTGATACGATGCTGGGGTCGCTTCAGAAGCAGTACACTCCTGCTGAGCTTTACCTAACAAAATCTGTCGCAACGTTCTTTGAGGCAACGAATCCGGCTGCGAATAAAGGAACGGCTGTGAAGTATTTAGCTGAAGAAATTCTGGGTCTGAAGCCTGAGAACGTGATGACGATCGGTGATAACTTCAACGATCTCGAAATGATTCAATATGCTGGAATTGGGGTAGCAATGGGAGATGCTCCGGGCGGAGTCCAACAATATGCCGATTGGGTTGCGCCGAGCGTTGAAGCAGATGGAGCTGCGATCGCCATTCGGAAATTTTTGCTTTAAAACAGAAAGAACGCCGACGACTGGCCGTGTTTCGTCTCGGCGTTCTAACTGGTTCGCTCCTCACACTCCAATACTATAGGCGGGTTCAATAGCTTTGTCACGTGTTTGTCGATAAAAATTCGTTATGTCGATAACATGACGACGGTGTGACAGGATAAAACGATCCCGAATCGAAAATTAAAGCGTTTCCGGCGCTACAACACCAAGTCCCTGCTCTAAAAGCTGTTTTAACAGCCAATGAGTAATCATTACTAAAGCTAATCGACATTGTGCCACCTGAAGATGAATTGTGTCGTACTTTACAATTTGGCAATTCTGATAAAAAGTCTGAAAGGCTTCACTCAGAGAAATAGCAAGGGTTAGAGGATTTGTCTCCTCCCATTCATCTAGCGTCGTGATGATTTGAGACAGCAACTCTGATTCTTTTTGTAATAAAAATTTACTTTCGTCCAGCCATTTAGCTGAATCATTTTCTACACTTTTATCTATGTGATTGGAACGAGATGCCATCTCGATCAGGGCGGTGCATCGCGCGTAACTGTACTGACAGAGGAAGATTTTAGAGTCACCGGAGGATTCGCGCTTCAGTCTGAGAAATGACCTGTCAGAAGCTCTGTTCGTCTCATCGGTGCAGTGAGAAAGGATTTCCTGAAGATATTTGGCGATCGCGCGATCGCCAAATTCAAATACCAATCTGCCCGGCTCTAGGTAAGTCACCGTGAGATCACGGAGAAGCTGATTTTCAGTTTCTTCATCCGAAAGATTAGATGGAGAGTGTCGCAGAAAGTGAATGATTTTGTCCGCAATTTCCGCAGGTGTTGAACTGGATCTCGCCCCCAATTGCAAGGCGATTGTCGAGGCATATGCCACTACCGAAGTCGCACTTTTAACTCGTTTTAAAGCAGGGCGAGGCGCTAGAAGCTTGATGATTTCTCGGTTTTTTTGAAAGTCTGAATTCTCGATCGACTGATTTGCTACTTGAACATCTTTCCGCAGGGAGATTGCTTCATAAATTTTCAGCAGTAACAATGAGCGGAGCGTAGGATAAGTGATCTTCGGTAGGTTACAATTCACAGTAATTACGGTTTGCGCTCTGAAATGGGATAGGTTTCGGTTTAAAAAGTTCAAAAATACCAGCATTTTATGGTCAATTCTGTAAAGATCACCGTGATCTCACTGGCGATATGTCATTTTCTAAGTATGATCTCGTAAGTCAGTGAAATTTAGGCAACCTTACAGCGATTGATCATCCTACCTGGTTCGCCTGTGACTTGATTGCAATCTCGCTGACAACTCAGCGCTTGTCAAAGTCCCATTGTTCTCAAACAGCCTATAACTTATGTACTCAGTTAATTCTCCTCAAAATTCCGATGCGGCTCGTCCATTCCTAACTTGGCAACGAATTATCGATTGGGCACAAGAGCATTATCGTGTCCGCAATTTTAGTAAAGATGAGCGGGTTCCGACTCGCCCCGGTTTGCTCTATTTGGTTCAGAAAGGTGCGGTTCGGTTAGTTGGAACGGCGCAGGTGAATGCGACAGGCGGCAATGCATCCCGTTTGGCTCGCATCAGTCCTGAAGAAGCATTTTTGGGATTTGTTGGAACGGGTCAACCGTTTGAAATTGTGGCTCAATCACCGTTTACGCTCCAAGCCTACGCACATGTGGATCAGACTTCGGTTGTGTGGATGTACTGGCACGATCTGGATAATTGGCCGCATTTTCGTCGTGAGGTATTGGATGCGTTCCGGTATCAGCATCAGCGGAAGTTGCTGTGGTTGAGTACGTTAGGTCAGCGTCGAACGATCGATCGCTTACTGGGCTTCTTGACGCTCTTGATCGAAGAGTATGGGGAACCGACTGATGAAGGGTATTGCCTACCGTTCCCATTGACGCATGCGCAAATTGGAAGCGCGATCGGATCTACACGGGTGACCGTGACGCGGTTAATGGGTAAATTGCGTCAGAAAGGCATGATTAAGACTCAGGGTGACAATCTACTATGCTTGCCTACCGATTCAGTGATTACTCGGTCAGAAGGAAAGTTGAACGAAAATTAGATTGGGCTGGTAGCTGTAGAAGGTTGAAGTTAAAAAACGCGGGGTTCCTAAGTGGAATGCCCGCGTTTTTTCAGTCACGTAAATGAAGAGAAGCATCTAGTCAACCGCATTAATTTTGCGGAGTGGGGAGATGGGGAGTGGGGGGTAGCAACCATGATTTCAGATCTTCACTTTTATCCCCTATCCCTCTATCTCCCCATCGAATTTAGGTGAACTACTTGGAGATGATTAGAGAGTTGAATCTAGCACATTAGCGAATCGAAGGAGCCGAGACTGCTGGCGTGATAGCAGCTTTGCTGTCGCTGAGCGCGATCGCATCTGCTCCCTTGCGATCTGCTAAGGTCGGTACTTCATCTCGCAGACGTGCTGTTAACTGCAAAGTTTTCGAGTCATAAATCTGCGTCAGCATTTTCGGATAGAAGCCGATGCCGATAATGGGAACCAGCAACGAAGCAATGATAAATACCTCACGCGGCTCTGCATCGATCAGATTTTCGTGTGACGTTAACTCTTTATTTTCAGGACCGTAGAAGATCTCACGCAGCATCGACAATAGATAAATCGGGGTGAGAATGACTCCGATCGCAGCCAGTGCCACGACAATTACCCGGAACGTCATGCTGTAAGCATCACTGGTCGCAAACCCAACAAACACCATCAATTCCGCTACAAATCCGCTCATTCCAGGCAATGCCAAGGATGCGAGCGAACATGCCGTAAACATCGAGAAGATCCTCGGCATCTGTTTACCAACGCCGCCCATCTCGTCCAGCATCAAGGTGTGAGTACGATCGTAAGTTGCTCCCACTAAGAAGAACAAACTCGCTCCGATCAAACCATGCGACACCATTTGTAGCACTGCACCGCTTAAGCCTAAATCCGTAAACGATGCGATCCCAATCAGCACAAAGCCCATATGGGAGATCGAAGAGTAAGCAATTTTCCGCTTGAGGTTGCGTTGTGCAAATGAAGTTAATGCCGCGTAAATGATATTCACGACACCCAGAATCACTAGTGCTGGAGCCACGATCGCATGAGCCGCAGGCAGCATTTCTGCATTCATCCGAATCAAGGCATATCCGCCCATCTTCAAGAGAATTCCAGCCAGCAACATATGCACGGGTGCAGTTGCTTCCCCGTGAGCATCCGGCAACCACGTATGCAACGGGATAATCGGCAACTTCACCGCATAAGCGATTAAGAAAGCCGCATAAATCCATAACTGAAAGTTGACCGGGAAGCCTCGATGCGCCAAGGTTTGCATATCGAACGAAGGCGTATCGCCATAAAACGCCATCGCTAATGCCGCAACCAAAATGAACAGCGAACCGCCTGCGGTGTACAAGATAAACTTTGTTGCTGCATACAACCGCTTTTTCCCGCCCCAAATTGCCAGCAAGAAATAGACCGGAACGAGTTCTAATTCCCACGCTAGGAAGAACAGCAGCAGATCTTGAACGGCAAATACAGCGATCTGTCCGCCGTACATTGCCAACATGAGGAAATAAAATAGGCGTGGCTTGAAGGTCACAGGCCATGCTGCCAAAATTGCCAATGTCGTAATAAATCCAGTCAGAATCACCAACGGCATCGACAGCCCGTCCACGCCAACTGACCAATTGAGATCAATTTGAGGAATCCAGGCATAGCGCTCGACGAGCTGCATCTCTGGGTTGGAGAAATCGTACTGGGTGTAGAACGTATAGACAATGAGCAGAAAATCAAGCAATCCGACAATTAGGGAATACCAGCGAACGGTTTTGCCATCTTTGTCGGGGAGGAAGGGAATGGCGAGTGACGCAACGATCGGGAAAAGAATGATCGTGGTCAGCCAAGGAAAATTTGCTGTCACCATGCGTACTGTTAAGATTTGTTTATGAGTAGCAAAAGAATTCGTATGGATTCGTGATATGACAATCCTAGTCGGTTCTTTTTGAAACCTCAGGATTGTTAAGACTATTTGCAGATGGAGCAGGGTGAGGCGAACCCCACCCTGTGCCAGCCAATCAGGTGATACCGGAGAAGACGACTAATCCTAGAACTGCGATGAAGATAATCAGCGCATAGAATTGAGCGCGCCCATTCTCGAAGTATTTCAGTCCTTCACCCGTTAAGACGGTGGCGAGTCCAGCGAGGTTGACGACCCCATCTACGACTTTGGAATCCACTTCTAGAACTTGGCGAGCCAAGCGGCGGCTTCCCATCACAAATACTTCGTTGTAAATCTCGTCGAAGTACCATTTGTTCTTGGACAAGCGATATAACGCAGGGAATTTGGCTGCGATCGCGCTGGGATCGATTTTGCCTCGCAGATACATCAGCGATGCCAACGTGATTCCAATCAAAGCGATCCCAACTGAATTTCCGCCCATGATCAGGAATTCCGTCAGGTTTTCCTCACCCGCTTCCGCCGCAACTTGTACAGCCTCGCTCGGTGCATGGATGAAATGTTCAAAGTAGTTGGCAAAAGGCGTTCCGACTAAACCAATCAGCATGGATGGAATTGCCAGAATCATCAACGGCAGCGTCATCGTAATCGGAGATTCATGCGGTTCGCTGTCGTGGTGCTGATCGTGATCATGATCATCTGCGGGTGCTTCGATCGTGAGTTCACGGGGATCCATTGCTCCAGGACCAAAGGCTAAACCTGCGAGTTGAAGCTGCTCGTTTTTGATGGTTTGTTTGACATCAGCGCTCTCGCCTCGAAATTCGCCTTCAAACGTTGTGAAGTACATTCGGAACATGTAGAACGCTGTGATGCCAGCCGTTGACCAGGCGATCGCCCACATCACCGGATTGACAGCAAAGGTCGAACCCAAAATTTCATCTTTCGACCAGAATCCAGCAAAAGGTGGAATTCCACAAATTGCTAACGTTCCAATCAAGAAGGTCGTGGCAGTAATCGGCATGTATTTCCGCAAACCGCCCATCATTCTCATATCTTGAGCGTAGGCTGCATCGTGACCAACCACTGCTTCCATGCCGTGGATCACTGAGCCGGAACCTAAGAACAGCATTGCCTTGAAATAAGCGTGAGTCATCAGGTGGAATAATCCAGCGCTATAAGCTCCAACGCCCATTGCCATCACCATGTAGCCAAGCTGCGACATCGTTGAATACGCTAAGCCTTTCTTGATGTCGTTTTGCGTAATGGCGATCGATGCTCCCAAAAAGGCAGTAAAGCATCCTGTCCAAGCGATCGTATCCATGACCACCGGAATGCCCTCAAAGACGGGGAACATCCGCGCGATCAAAAACACACCCGCAGCAACCATCGTCGCTGCGTGAATCAAAGCCGAAATCGGAGTCGGACCTTCCATTGCGTCTGGCAACCAAACATGCAAAGGAAACTGCGCCGATTTTGCGACTGGTCCTAAGAACACCAAAATCGCGAACAATGCTGCGATAAAGCCACTGAGCGATCCCGTTGCCACCATTTCTTGCAAGCGGGTGCCGATTTCTCCGAAGTCAAAACTTCGAGTTGCCCAGTACAAGCCCAAAATTCCAAGTAATAATCCAAAGTCACCGACTCGGTTGGTTACAAATGCCTTTTGACAAGCATCTGCCGCAGCTTTGCGGGAAAACCAGAACCCGATCAGCAAATACGAACACATCCCCACCAATTCCCAGAAGATGTAGACCTGTACCAGGTTTGGACTGATCACCAAGCCTAACATTGAGGAGCTGAAGAGGCTCAAATAAGCATAAAAGCGTACATAACCCGGATCGTGTGCCATGTAGCCATCGGTGTAGATCATCACCAAGAAAGCTACAGTCGTGACAACCACCAGCATCAGCGAGGAGAGTGGATCAATCACATATCCCATCGTTAGACGGAAATCTCCGGCTGCTGCCCACTCGATCGATTGAGTGTAGGGGGCATGTCCTTGAAATTGGCTCCAGAAGAGAGCAAACGCATAGGTCATCGCCGCGCCGATCAAAGACACGATGAAGATAGAGTTCGCTTTTCGGAGCTTGTTGACATCCTTATTGAAGGTAATCAGCCCGAAGCCCACTAACATCGCGCCTGCCAGGGGCAAGACGGGGATGAGCCAGGCGTATTGATAAATCGATTCCATCGCTCGCGCCCAAAGTTTAAGAGTTCGTTACATTACCAGAGTAGTCAATTTCGGTTGCCCTGGTTCATTCTGGATTGTAAGCCAGAGTTATCAATTTTCTTGATAGTCTCTATCATCCAGGATTTCCAATTTGTTTATAGACAACATCTGCATACAGAAGGGTAAAACTGGTAGATTCTCTTAACAATTCGCAGCAAAATTCAGCGACCTTTTAACTGCGTGAATAAAAATTGCGGCTCTAAAAGTCTCAACTTTATCTGGTTTACACTCAGATTCGACATGCTGTGTAGCATTAAATACAATGAAACCCCAATTTTTTGCAGTTAAGCTGGCAATTCTCACCTGTTTAGTTCCGGTAAGTGCTCAGGCTCAAGCGATCGCAGGGTTTACAATTTTTGGTGACAGTCTTTCAGATAATGGCAATGCGTTTAGAAATACAAACGGTTTAGTTCCACCGAGTCCGCCATATGTAAATGGTCGTTTTACGAATGGAGTTGTTTGGGTTGAAGATCTTGCGACAAAATTGAATTTGACCCCGACTACGATAAATTTTGCATTCGGCGGAGCCACAAGCGGCACTAACAATACCATTACGCCGCTACTACCTGGGGTCACAACTCAGGTGAATGGCTTTTTACAATCTTCGCCTTCTGTTAGTCCAAGTCAGGCGTTTGTCGTTTGGGCAGGAGCGAATGATTATCTGGGCGGTGGAATCACAAATCCAGCGATCCCGGTTGGAAATATCGGTGCGATTTTGCAGCGTTTGACAGCAGCAGGAGCGAATAAGCTAGTTGTACCGAATCTGCCGGATTTAGGGCGGGTTCCAGGGACGGTAGGAAATCCGGTGCAAAGTGCGGGATTGACGCAGCTTTCAACCGCGCATAATCAAGGATTGCAGGCTACTTTACGATCGCTTGCCCAAAGTAATCCGAATTTGAGCATTGTTCCGATCGACATTAATGCGCTATTTAACCAAGTTCTCAACGATCCGGCACGATTTGGCTTTACGAATGTCACGCAGGCTTGTCTTGGAACTGGTGCAAACTGCGACCAGTTTTTATTTTGGGATCAATTGCATCCGACAGCCAGAGGGCATCAGATTATTTCAGAATATGCGTTCTCGCTGTTGAGTGCGCCGTTGTCGATCGCGCCTCAGACTGAAATTGCATTAGGCGTGGCACGTCGTCCTTCCAGGGATTTAGACGGTCGAATTTTAGCGCTTCGGCAAAACCCTAACCCAGATCAAAAACTGGGCGTATTCGTGAATGGAGATTTCAATTTTGGGAATTGGGATAGCAACAACGGCATCGTTGGCTACGATTTCGATACCAAGAGCGTCAGCATTGGTGCAGATTATCGTGTGACCGATAACTTAGCTTTAGGCTTAGCACTGAACTATGGACAGAATAATAGTGAACTTAACAATAATCTTGGAGAAGTAGATGTGAGTAGCTTCTCGGTTTCAGCCTATGGCAGCTATAGCCAAGAGAAGTTTTATGCGGATACGTTGATTAATTTCGGATGGAATAAATTTGACATTACACGAAATCTGAACGTGACTGGATTTCGTTCTGCGACTGCGGAGCCAGATGGAAAGCAGTTCTCGGTTCGGTTCAATTCTGGATACAACTTTGGCTCAAATGAACTCTCAGTCGGTCCGATGATTGGAGTGCGATATACCAAAGTGAAGATTGATGGCTACACCGAACGGGATGGCAGCATTTTGAATCTGACTGTGCCTGACCAAGAGGCGGATTCAGTAATTCTAAATATCGGCGCGCAGCTAGCTTATGATTTTCGTTCTCCCTCTGCAACCATTACGCCGTTTATTGCAGCGAACTATGAACATGAATTTGCGAATGGTAGCCGCGAGATTGTGACGGAATTAGCGAGTCAGCCGGGGATTCCTAATCGAATGCGTACCGGAGAACCCGATCGAGATTTTGTCAGATTAAGTACTGGCGTGCAGGCGCAGTTTGCCAACAATCTTTCGGTTGGGGTTGGGTATGAGACGGTGTTAGGAAAACAAGATGTGAGTGATCATGCGGTGCAGGCGCAATTGCGATATCAATTTTGATTTCAGGACATTCTTTAGGAAGATCGCGTAGATCAAGATTAAAGCCGTGACGATCGACGATCGTCACGGCTTTACTTAGCTTTGAACAAAATTTGCTCTGCTGATTTTACTGACCCGCACTTTGAGGCGGATCAACAAAGCCGAGTTCTTGCAGTTGTTGATAAGCTTGTTTGCCCAAATCCCGCGTCGGTTGTTGGCTACGGATAATTTGCACTAACAAAGGCACAGCCAATTCAGGCTGATTCATTGCCCGATGCGCTACCGCCAAGCGATAGGTTGCTTGATCTCGTAATTGTGCTGTCTCCAACGCTTTTTTCCGCTGGCTATCTGCGACACGAGTATCAATCCCAGAAAAGCTAGCTGCCAAATCTTGGTGGAAGTTTGACAACTGATTGTAGACTTGGCGAGCTTCTTGCAGCTTTTTCACCGCCAAAGGCATGTTCTGCGATCGAATCGCTTGCTCAGCTTCATTCATGAGCTTTTGCCCACCCTGTAAACTCAGAACACCCCCTTCACCCTGGGTCGCGGTCGGGCGCACCACATTTGGATCAGTCAGATCGATGGGACGGGGCTGACCTGCTCCGGGTGCAGGTTTGGGAGTCTGTGCTTGGACAGCAGGAGCCGCAAACATCACACCTGCAAGCATTGAGAGCGAAAGAATGCCAGAGATGGAAAGAGGTTGAATCGTTCTCAGATGAGCCATGAATAATTGCAGAATGTTTTTAATAGGACAACTTGGAACTCTCGGATCTTATCACTGAAGAATCCTTTTTCAAATGAAGTAAAAAAAATCCAAAAGTTCGTCCGATTTAATTCGCAATTCCGATTGGACACCAATAAGAATAGTCATCGGTTATTTTGCCTTCTGAAACACGAAGTCCGATTCCGGCGGGAACAAAATGATCCGTTCCATCGTTAAATAACCAGGTACTCCATAAGGCGGTCATCTCTTTATTCGCAAGGTCGATCGTCGGAAATTTCAAGAGTTCCTGATAGACATAAAATTGATCAGTGTACCAAGGATCTTGATTGGGGCTTTGGTCACTGATTTCCCCTGCAATTACGGAAAAACATCCTTCTCCTTGTCTGCCAAATACAGGTTTTCCAAAGTAAGTGTCACCCATTTCTTCAGAAGTTTGAACTGTTTTTGGAAACAAATCAAAGACGGTTTCAGCCTGTTCTGGAGAGAAGAAATCTAATCCCAAATCGGTAATTAAAGCGAAAATACTTTTTGGCTGTAATGCAAAAGCAGATGCAAAATTGACGATCACTAGCTTTCTTTTAAGAATCAATTCTTCCAGCGCTGACCAAAGTTCTTGACCGTTTGGATCACGATCGAAAATTGCCCATTCGACCGGATACCACATAAATAAAATGTCGATCGCTTCTCCTGATCTCTCGTTAAACAAGTATTGATGATCTTTAATGCGAAGTTGTTCAATCTCAAAGACCTGATGCGGTTGATCGACAAATTTGCTTAGCCAGCGCATCGTTCCCATATCTTCAGGATTATCCAGCGTGGTCATCGCAATGTTACAGCGATCGAGGGATTTCCCTAGCCAATTTGCAGCGCGTTTAATCGCTTGATTGATTGAATTTCTGAGAACTGATTGAATCTGAGTTTCAGCAGGTTTGAATCCAAAATGTTCTGCAACTTTTGCGTTGCCTTCTAAACATTCAAACCAGAAACTCGGGGTTTGAACATTCGCTTCAATGACTTTATAAACTTCTTCTTGTTCGTTCCAGCACCAGTCGAGCCGCATACAAAACGGCGGCAATCCATCAAATTTGATCACTCGAACGGTTTCTTCTGGAAATCCATATTCGAGCAAGGTTTCTTCATCAAATCCACGAATTACTGACCAGAGATGACTCAGCACAGTGCCAACTCGTTCTGCTGCATCTTTCATCCGAGAAATTTGCTGTTGTGAAACGGGATGACAGTGATACAGCGCATACGGTTCTAGCGAAACGCCAGCGTTTGGAACGAGGTTGTACCAAGGCATTTGAAGTTGGCGGAAGAGACGATCGCGCTCTGTTCCAGTAAATAAACTACTCATCCTCCAGAACGACCTCCACCGAAGCTGCCAAATCCACTCCGACCGGAAGCTGGACTAGACACGCGGCTTCCAGACGAGCTACTTCCGCCAGAACGATAGGAGCTACCTGAAGAACTCCCGCCTGAATAACTTCCGCCTGTCGGTGAGCATCCGGGAGGAAGATATCCTTGAGCATTAGGTTGGCAGTTCTGTGTCGAAGAAGATGAACAGGCTGTAAAAAGCGAGAGTATCATGGAGGACACTGCCAAGCTACACAGCACTTGATAGCGATTAGATTTCATAGATTTCCTGTGAACAGGCACATATATATGTCAGATACAAGCTAATCTCAAGATTCCCGAATCGTTGAGGTTAAAAACCGTAAAGCTGTCGCGAAATTCAGTGAGCGACAATTGAAATTGAATCAGTGAAACCGTTGGAGAACAGCGCCATGACGAACGCATCTACCCCTCAAGGAAATGCCAGTATTCCTGATGAGAATCGCGGCAAAATTCTACAACGCGGTGGAGAAGAATTACTGGTTGAAAAATTAGACGATCGCTTTGCAGTGAATGCGACTTCTAAACAGCAGGCTTGGGATCTGGTGAATAAAGTTCCAGTCCAGATCAACCCGGGTGCGGCTCCTCCTCAATTGACAGAATTTATTGTCGATCCGGCACAAAAAGATCAAGTCTTAAATCAAGTTCGCTCTGATGCTCAGGTGAACTATGCGAGTCATGTTTATCAGGTTCAGGGTAGCCCTGGTTCTCAACTTTATGTGACGAATCAAATTACGATTCAATTCGATCCTGCTGTCAAAGCTGAAACGATGAGCGCGATCGCGCAAGAATTTGGTTTAGAACAGGTGAAACAGATTGCAGGAATTCCAAATACTTTCGTGTTTCAACTGACCGCAGATTCAAAAGAGAATCCGCTGAAAATTACAAATCGTCTCATTTCGCGATCGGAGATTCTTACTGCCGAACCGAATATCATTGTTCGCCAGCAAGCGCATTATCGCCCCAAAGATTCGCTGTATTCAAAGCAATGGCATCTGAATCATTCAGGCGGGCAAGATCTGGCAACTGGAGCGCATGTATTTGCTGAGCAAGCTTGGGATATTACACGTGGAAGTCGATCGATTGTGGTTGCTGTGATGGATGATGCCATTGATCTGGGTCATCCTGACTTTCAAGGCTTGGGTAAGGTTGTTGCGCCGAGAGACTTTAAGGGCAGAGACTTTAATCCGGCACCAGACGACTTGGGTGAAGATCATGGCACTTCTTGTGCAGGCGTTGCGGTCGCTGAAGAGAATGGATTTGGGACAGTGGGAGCGGCTCCGGGCTGTGCCTTGATGCCGATTCGGACAACGGGATTTTTGGATGATCAAACGATCGAGGATTTATTTGGTTGGGCAGTCGATCGAGGTGCTTCAGTCATTTCTTGCAGTTGGGGACCGAGTGCTGTTTACTATCCGTTATCTTTGCGCCAAAGAGCAGCAATTACTCGTGCTGCGACTGAAGGGCGGGATGGAAAAGGCTGTGTGATTGTCTTCGCTGCCGGCAATGCCAATCGTCCGACCAATGGAACGATTAATGAATCGGGCTGGCGGAACAATGCAATTAGCGGTAGGACGAGTTGGTTAGGTGGTTTTACTGTACATCCTGACGTGATCGCGGTTTCGGCTTCTACTAGCTTGAATAAGAAAGCAGCCTATAGTAACTGGGGGGCTGAAATTTCAGTGTGTGCGCCGAGTAACAATGCTCCTCCCGGAATGGGACTGCCGGGAATTGGGTATGTGGCAACGCCTCCAGAAGTTCGGACTGCACTGCGCGGTTTGGGGATTGTCACTGCCGATCGACGAGGAAACGAGGGCTATGATACGGGCGATTTTACTTACGGATTTGGTGGAACGTCGAGTGCTTGCCCTTTGGTTGCAGGCGTTGCTGCATTAGTACTGTCTGCAAATCCAGATCTGACGGCTCAAGAAGTGCGTCAAATCTTGCAACAAACCGCCGATAAGATTGTTGATCCAGATCCAGATCCGCAGTTTGGACTGCGCAAAGGAACGTATGAAGCGAGCGGTCGCTGTGATTGGTTTGGCTATGGGAAAGTTAATGCGGCGAAAGCAACTCAAGCCGCGATCGCGAGAAGAGTCTCGTTAACGGTTGCGCGATCGCTGGTGGTTGAGAATAGCAAGATGGTGATGATTCCTGACAATAGCTCGGTTGGAATTGCGAGCGAAATTCAGATCAACGAGTTTGCAACGATCAAAGATATTCAAGTCACCGTCAACATTACACACGATTTCCTGGGTGATATTGAAGTCAGTTTAGTTTCGCCTTCAGGCAGCGAAACGTTACTCCAAGGTCGCACGCTCGGACGGCAGACGGTGCTGAATCGAACTTATTCTCTGCAAACGACACCGCCGTTGAGAAGAATGCTAGGACAGCCAGTACAAGGGCGTTGGCAGTTGCGAGTGGTCGATGCGATCGCAAATGATACCGGGATTATCAATAGCTGGAAATTAGCGATCGGGGTTTAGAGTCGCAGAGCTATTAATCTCATATACAGCAAACCTCTCAGAATTATACGGAATAACTCTGCAACATTAAGTATGTAGATATACTGCACAGAGGAGTCATTCTGCTATGGAGAATATTTCTATGAATTCTAAGCCTGAAGAAGTTCAATTAACGCCTTCTCAACTAATAAAAGCTTATTTCAAAGCAAGCTATCTTAGAGAAATTTATGAGAAAAAATTTCAATTTAGTGAATCAAAGGGAATTGATAGAATTAACGGAATTCAGTTTAGACAGCAATCTGAATCTCAGATTAAAGTTATTTGTGAAAAGTGTTTGCGAGGAGCATACAATTTCTCCCCATATCTTGAACTTCTTAAATCTAAAGGAAGAGGTAAAAATCCTAGAGTGCTAGCGATTCCATCAGTGCGGGATAGAATAGTTTTACATGTCTTAAAGGAAATCCTATTTAAGATATTCCCAGAATGTGTTCCAAGGAAGTTAGCGAATACTCATGTTCACGACATTAAGAAATTTACGTATGGAAAGCATCTTAGTATGATAGGAGTCTTACATACAGATATTGAAAATTTTTACGGAAGCATAGACAGGGATATTCTGTTGAAGAAATTAGCATCTAAGATAAAGTCAAAAAAGCTTTTAAGGCTTATCATTAGAGCAATAGAAACACCAATTGTACCAAAAAACTACAGAAGAGAAGATCTTGCAAAGTATGTTGAGTCCAAAGGAATTCCTCAAGGACTTGCTATTTCAAATATACTTGCCGCAATTTACCTGTATGCGCTTGATCAAGAGATGCAAAATAGCGGTTTTATCTACTTCCGATACGTAGACGATATTCTTATCTTTGCTTCCTTGGAGCAGATTAATAACGCCAAAAACACTTTAGAGTCCAAGATGGTTGAACTGAGACTTAAGCTCAATTCATCAAAGACAGACACCAAAGCTGGCGATGCTGAATTTGACTACTTAGGATATCGTTTCAAGCTGCCTAAAGTTACTGTTAAGCCTAAAAGTGTAGAAAGCTTCTTACTGTCAGTTACTGCAATGTTTAGCAGATATATTCATACTAAACAGGACAAATTGAAAAAAATTAAATATTTATCTGAGAAATCCTTAAAAGAGGCATTTCTACTTGATCTTAATGAAAAAATTACTGGAGCAATTAACGAAAACCGTCGCTATGGATGGATGTTTTACTTCAGCGAAATTGATACTATGAATACTCTTCCCCAGATGGATAGAGTAATTGAATCTCTATTCTCTAGATTGGAGGACTTTGGCAGAACTGCCCCGCCACAACTTAAACGTTTATCAAGAGCTTATTACGAAGCACGCTATAGTCCAACGAGTGGATATATTCACAATTACAATGACTATAAAACGCCAACTCAAAAAATTAAGTTTCTTTCCGCACGTGGCAGGTTAGATAGTGAGAAAGAATACTCAGAAACCGAAATTAATGAAATGTTTGAGAATGTCAGAAGGAGAAATTTGGCGGAGTTAGAAAAGGATAATACGCATCTTTACTGAAATCAGGTGGTATCATATGTTCTGGTGGGCTACCTCCTGCTTTTTAGTAGGATCTTCTGAAAATCTTCAGAGGCGGCTGTAATCAAGCACCCCTTGGGTCATTGACCTCCTAATGCTAAGACAGTGCATATATGGAGTGGTTGTCTATTGTCAATCAATAGGTAGTTCACCGCTCCTTGCCTTAGTGTTGATTAAGAGATGGTGGCATGAGTAGATGAGTAATGATAATGTTCGCTCTTATGCTGAGTCACTCAAAAGTAGACTATGGATTACAAAGGGATCTCGTTTCAACGCTGCACGAAGGTTAAATAACAAATCCCAGTTTTCAACTACTAGCATTTCTATACTTTCTGTTTACGGTATTGCAATTCCAATAATTCAAAGTCTTCCAAATATCTCTAAATGCTCTCAGATAAATAGTTTGTATACAGCAATTTCTACTATCTTATCTGTCTTCACCTTGGTCTTGAGCCTCTTAGATAGTGCTAAGAATTATCCAGTTAAAGCAGATAGAATTTACAGTAGTGCGGTAAAAATTGGAGTGTTGGAGAAAAAACTTGAATATCTAATCTGCTGCGAAGCAGATGATGAACTTCGAGCAAAAGTTCAGTCCTTATCGACTGAATATAATGAAATATTAGCTGAATGTGGTGAAAACCATGACCCAGAGGACTTTTCCCTATTCAAAGCACAACATAGTGAACACTTTAAGATAGGAACGATATCAAAGAATCTAATCAAGCTTAAAGTATTCGTTAAGGATTACTGGATTTATGTCTTTGTTCTGGGATTACCACCAATCATAGTGATCCTTTATACATCTTGTTGAAATCTACACAGATGGAAATTAGCGAACGATACTCATCCTAATGCGCTACGCAAATCTGTAGTCGATCGCTCCACTGCTGCGCTACTCTTCCTAGAGAAGCACGATCGCTTTCCCAGATCTTGTCCCAATCTAATTTCCACTCGCTTAACTGACGCTGGAGATCAACGAGTTCAGTTGCAATCTGAAAATCGGTTTCTAAATCGATCGTGGGTACTGTCCATTCAATTAAATGCTGACTCTCTCGCACCAAATGCCGTGCCACCTGTCCATCCTCTCCACTATTCGCCAGCGTTTGAATTCTGGTTAAATTCAGTGTGATGGTTTCCAACTGAGCCGCACGATTTGCCTGAAGGTAACGCTGCTTTAAAGTATCCCAGTTGATTCCCATTGCACACCACCCAATAATCGATAAACAATTTCATCAATCTGCGATCGAATTCTCGGATCTTCTACGTTCATCGAGCGATTATTTGCACTTGCTCGAATATTAATAATTGATTCATACCCAACGGTCTGGCTGAATGGATACCAATCTGCTCCCCAGAGGTCAGATTGTCGGCTTCCATCTCTCAGCAAAAATTTCTCGCAATCTGCATGAAGTTCTCCGCCTCCTGCCAGTATTCCTTGCTCTACATCTACTGCCAACTTAACATAGATACCTAATTCTTCTAGCATTGAAGTCATTTGCTCAGAAGTTGCACGAGTCCGAATAATCTCAATCATATCGATCTAATCAATACCGACAATCCTGCGTAAGAACTCGTTTCTTCAACAGAATGCTGCTCACTAATTCTATTTTCTCACTTTATAGAGGATAGGCTCGGTAGAAATCATTTTGCGATCGCAAATGATACCGGGATTATCAATAGCTGGAAATTAGCGATCGGGGTTTAGCTGCTGCCAGATCCGGTGATGCGTCGAACTGAAATTCTCGCTCCGCCGGATGGATTCATCGTCATCCTTCACGCTTGAACCGCTAAAATATAGGATGTTCGTCGTTTTGGCGGCTCAACTTGGGCTAAAAAAGCGCATAAAACTAACTTTATTTAACTTGGATTTGGGGCAGAGTCCGCAAATCCAAATTGCTGTCACGAGGAATTCCTTATATGGTCGAGAGTCGAGATAGAACGCCCACCGCCCAGGAAACCTTTGCTCAAATGGCACAGGCTGCTGGATTGCGGGGACGAATACTGGTAACGATCGGGCTTTTGGTGTTCGTTCGACTGGGAATTTTTATCCCGCTTCCCGGTATCGATCGAGCCGCCTTTTCACAAGCGATTCAAAGCAATAGTGCGCTGAGTTTTGTAGACTTATTCGCCGGGGGCGGTTTGAGAACCTTGGGTCTATTTGCCCTAGGGATTCTTCCCTTCATTAACGCCTCGATTATTATTCAACTGCTCACGGCTGCGATTCCTTCTCTAGAAGACTTGCAGAAGAATGAAGGCGAGGCAGGTCGGCGGAAGATTTCCCAGATTACCCGCTATGTGTCCGCCGGGTGGGCTGTGGTGCAAAGTACGCTTTTAACGATCGGGTTATTACGACCGTTCGCTGAAAGCTGGAGTCCCATGTTCGTTGTGGAAACCGTGTTGGCGTTGACGGCTGGCTCTATGTTTGTCATGTGGGCAGGCGAACTGATCACCGAACGCGGTATTGGTAACGGTGCTTCCCTGTTGATTTTCTTGAACATTGTTGCCACTTTGCCGAATACATTAGGTCAGGCATTCGACTTAGCGCAAACGGGCGATCGCGCAGTCGTCAGTAGTGTCGTAATTCTCCTGCTGGTCTTCCTGGCAATGGTGGTTGGGATTGTCTTCGTTCAGGAAGGGACAAGACGGATTCCGATCATTTCAGCGCGTCGGCAAGTTGGACGACGCGTCATGATGGAAAGAAGCAGTTATCTGCCCTTACGCCTCAACCAAGGCGGTGTAATGCCGATCATTTTTGCCTCGACCGTGTTGACGATTCCGGTGATTATTGCCCAATCGTTTAATAATGCAGATCTGGCAAACTTCATTGGCAAATATTTAGGTCCGGCTTCGATTTGGCATAACTTGCTGTACTTTGTGCTGATTCTGTTCTTTAGCTTTTTCTATGCGTCGCTGATTATGCAGCCGGATGATATGGCGAAGAACTTGAAGAAAATGGGATCGAGCATTCCGGGGATTCGTCCGGGGAATGCAACCACGGAGTACATTGAGGGCGTACTGAATCGTTTGACCTTCTTAGGTGCTATCTTCTTAGGAATCGTGGCGATCGTGCCTTCGATTATCGAAAATGCTACGCCTGTTAAGGTTTTCCAAGGCTTTGGGGCGACTTCATTGTTGATTTTGGTCGGGGTCGCGATCGACACTGCTAAACAGATCCAGACATATGTGATCTCTCAACGTTATGAAGGAATGGTGAAACAATAGTGGCGCGACTGATTTTTGTAGGACCTCCTGGAGCCGGAAAAGGGACTCAATCCAAGTTTTTGGCGGATGCTCATCAGATTCCGCATATCTCGACTGGAGATATTCTCCGGGAGTCCGTGGCTGCGAAAACGTCGCTCGGTGTGCAGGCTCAAGGCTATATGGATCGCGGGGAATTAGTTCCGGATCAGTTAGTGATTGATTTAATTCGGGAACGTCTGAGCAAGCCGGATGCACAATCGGGCTGGATTTTAGATGGATTTCCTCGCAATGTGGCACAGGCTGAGTTCTTAGATGCCTTGCTGAGTGAGTTACATCAAGGCTGCGATCGAGTGGTGAATTTTGATGTTCCAGATCCGGTACTGCTGGTTCGGCTTTTGAGCCGGGGTCGGAAGGATGATAACGAAGAAACGATTCGTCGTCGTCTAGAAGTCTATCGAGAGCAGACTGCACCCTTGATTAGCTACTATGAGTCTCAGCAGAAGTTGGTCACAGTCAATGGTGATCAATCGATGGATGAAGTCGCTGCAGCATTAAATCAGGTTGTCGCTTAGCTTTGTTTGATGAAATGAACCTGGCTCGATTTGTTCGATCGAGCCAGGTTTTTGTTTGTAAATCAATCTATCAATTTAGGCAGAAAGCACTGGGTGTAGCGGATATGATGCTCTTATTCATCCTGGAAACGAAAGCCTACCTATGACCCCAACGCTCTTTGGTCGATGGCAAACTCGCATTCTGCTGTTATCTACGATCGGGGTGTTCGTCACTCTTCCCTTCTCCCTAGGCATAATAGCTGAGCCATCGGGTAATTACCTTGGGATTCTGATTTGGATCGCAATTCTAGGATTAGGCTGGGATGTTCTGTACGACAAAATTCAAAAATTTCGCTGGGATCGGGATTGGCCCGCGAGTTTTCAGTTGCTTGCAGGAATCTGGGAAGGACTCTTTCTGCTCTTTGTGTTGAATGGACTGGAAATCGCTTTGCCTGGAGTTGAGAGCATCCCGATCGAGGTGGGTATCTTCATTTTCCATTACAGTCTTGTTTGGCTCACAGTGTTTATTGCTTCCCAGAGCCTGATGCGAGTTTTCTTTCCACGCTGGCGATTCCGTGGAGGTAAATGGCTCTAAATGTATGGAATTTTAAGCGTTGCAGGATTACCTTTAGCTGATCCAGTCTATCTTTTTAGCCTGATTCTTGGATTGATCTTTGTGGCAATGAAGCTTGCAACTTGGTTGCGGTTGCCGATGATCGTTCTCTTGATTGTATTCGGTGCGATCGTAGGAATGAATGGCTTGGGCTTGATCGCGCGGGATGCTCAACTGATTTTGCTAGAGCGAATTGGATTGCTCTACATTATGCTTTTAGCAGGACTAGGATTGCAGCTCGATTTCCTCCATCATGCAGGTAAGAAAGTCCTCACCTTTGGGCTGCTAACGTTTGGTGTGCCTTTTGCGATCGGCTTTGTGACTGGACAGGTTCTAACTCAGAATTTACTCGTTGCAGTACTGCTGGGGATTCTTTACTCGCCGCATACTTTAATGGCATATCCCATTGTTGTTGCATTTGGGATTGGGCAGCAAGAAGCAGTTTCTGTTGCAGTGGGCGGATCAATCATCACAACGGTTCTGACCCTGATGGCATATGCGATCGTGAAAGCAATTCAAACTGGGGGAATTGGAATCGACCTGTGGATCAAACTGTTTGTCCTGCTGCCGATCGTGATCGTTAGCTGCTTGAAAGGATTACAGTATCTAGCACAGCGGGTGATCAAAGATGAAACCCATCCTCAGCACGCATTCGTATTTGTGCTTGCGGCAATGTTTTTAACTGCAAGTCTGACTCATGCTATTGGCGTAGATGCTATTGTGGGTGCGTTTATTGCAGGGTTAGCTTTAAGTCGCTCCGTGCCGAGTCAGCTCATGCAGCAGCTTGAATTTGTGGGGAATAGCTTATTTATTCCGATTTTTGCTTTGTCAGTTGGCGTGTTATCTGATCCAAATGTCCTGATTCAGCATCCAGAAAACTTAGGTATTGCAGCTTTCGTGATTCTGGGTGCAGTTGGGGCAAAATTTTTAGCAGCTTGGCTGACTGGATATTGTTTCAAATATGATTGGGCAGCCATTTTTACGATGTTTGGCTTAACAATGTCGCGATCGGCGTTAGTCCTCGTCATTGCTTTATTTGGTCGCAATGCTGGTTTACTTAGCTCCGGAGTGTTTAATGCGATCGTGGCTTACATTGCAGTCACTTGCTTAATCGGGCCTGTCATTACAACTGTTGCAGGCAAAGCGATCGCCGCACGTTAGGGGGCTTGATTTTGAACCCAGCGTAACCATTGAGTAAACGATCGCAAGCCATTCAATGACTTGATGCCAGAAACCTGTGCCGTGCTCAGATCATCGACGGCAACCAATGCGGCATACTGAAGTCCTAAAAAGCTATCGACGGCTGCATAGGGACCTCCCAAGGTCATCGCCCCTGCTGCATACATTCGTCCTGCACCATTTCTCATGCCATGCATTTCAAACTGATTTGAGACTGAAAGCCGTTTTGTGGGATTAAGATCGAGCTTGTACCGCAGCACCAAATCTTTGAGCAAGGGACTAAACTGAACCTCATTCGTGAGTCCTGTGGCATCAATCAAGAAATCGACCTTGACCATCTGCTCATTGTCCTGAACTTCGGCTTTTTCTAATACATCAATGCGTAAGCGATCGTGCTCTCGCTGCAAATCTTTGATCTCGCCAAACAGAATCCGATACCAACCGGAACGAATCCCTTGATCAATCATGTCCTGCCAGTCGTGACGGTCTGCCGTAGTTGTCCCGCCCCAATCACTAAGTAACCGTTTCCGTTCTTCAGGGGGTGCTTTTTCTAAAGCTTCTCTAAGTTCACCGCCCCAACATGCTTTAGGCCAATTAAACGGCTGAAGCTCTTGGTGATTTTTCACAAGACGAGTTGAGCTTTGATAGCGATGTCCTTGAGAGACGGGCGATCGCATCATGTGAATCAACAGAATTTTCGTGTCTTCGTATTTTCGCATCTCATCAATGCGTTGAATGATCCGAGAAGCAACAATGCCCCGACCTTGCAACACAACAGTTCCGCCGCCTCGCTGTTTGAGTTGCTGATAGACATGTTGATGGTCTTCATAGGCATTGACAACTAAACGATCGTCAAATGCTTCTTGAGTCTTTTCACGATAGGTAGTCACAAGCGGCAGATAGCGCAGTGCAGGATATCCGATCGCAATCTGGACATAACGCGCAACCACATAATGATAGCTCCGTCCACTCGCACTACTGCGTGAATAAGCAATCACATAGCGATCGTCTGTGGTTTTGCGAATCGCTCGTACATCACCATAGCGAAACATCTGCTGCCATCCCATTCGGCGGGTTTCACGATCGATCGACGCAAAGACATTCCCCGACTTGGGTGTATAGGTTTCGATGCCTGTTGGCTCTGAAAAAACTTGGTAGAGCAGCTTGAACGCATGACCAAGCTGACCTTTTCCCAAATCTGACCAGGCTTCTCGCAGTGCATAGCTAGGAAATCCCCAGATATTATCTGGGCAAGAATCCGAGTTCGATCGTAATCGTTCATGCGGTGGAATTTGAGAAAATTCGCACAGTTGTTGATAGTTCCAATAGGGCTTCTGTTCTGAGTCGAGACGAAGCTTGCCCTGTTGATCGAATTGCACCTTACCTAAGACACGAATCTGATCGGCTCGAATTCCAGATAGCCTGAGCAAATTTGCCCAAATATAGCTCCCCAATCCACCGCCAACCGCTGCAAAATCAATTTGCTCAACCTCAATCCGATCTCGGTCTAAATCCGAGAGGGAAATGTGTTCAGCTTGAATGAACCAAGGAGGCGGAAAGCTAGATTGTGTGCGAGCAGGTGCAGGAGGTGCAGCGATAGAGATACGCGACGGAAACTGGGTGCGAAGAATGGAAACCTGAAACGGACCCACTTGTAGCACATCGCCATCGACTAAAGCTGCCTGCGTCTGAGCGCGACCATTCACAAAGAGCCCATTACTACTGTGTTGATCGCTGACTATCAAGTTCCCGTCTTTCCACTCGATCAGGGCATGAAACCGTGAAACTTGTAGACTATTGAGAATCACATGCTGGTGATCAGGAATGTCCTGTTGGCGCATCGTTTCTGAACTTCGCCCAATGGCGATCGGAGTGACCGCAACGATTTCTTGCTCAGCTTCAGTAACAGGATCATTCCAAAAGAGAGTAACGGTAACTGGCATACTTTCGTTAGTTTAGGGAATATAGATAGAAGCTCCATGTAAAAAGAAGCCATCTTTCGGACAGCGTCCATTAAATTTTGTGGCTTCCTCGTAGGTATAGCCTGATGCACAGTGCGGGCAAGTCAGGGGCAAGGCAGATGTTGGAGCACCTTCCGCTTTGAGATCCGCAGGCGCGGTTGGAGCAATCACGATCGGGGTGTGGAGCACAACCGAGATCTGGAACACTCGTCTGCCGAGCTGCAATTCTCCATCATGATCAAGTGGCACAGGTACGTCATCCACCCAATTCCCGTACAGCTTAGGAGGATTGCTTTTGCCTTTGAGATTGCGGAGATAAAACTGGTCTGCAGGGGGGGCAAAGTAGATTTCGACATGTAACTTCGATACGGTTAAGTCTTCCTGTGTGATCGAAGGCAAGACTAAATCACAAGTGACTGGATCTCGACCAATTCGCAATTGCGGGTGAGCAATTCCAGGGTGAGTAGAGTAGAGAGTGCGAGTCATCGTGCCCTTGTTCCAGGTAAGAATCAACTCTTTCATGTTCGATGTCAATTTT
>VFQU01000325.1_pt1 | contig 45741 bp, 39 predicted proteins | sample 3512311 | NCBI WGS metagenome assembly VFQU01 (sample SAMN10412377, study PRJNA504923) | tailings metagenome | isolation source: Relicate 3 Philex TSF3 active mining site | place: Philippines: Tuba, Benguet | collected 2017-08-29 | reverse complement strand
GGATGGAAAAATACGGTTATGGAATTTACTAGGGGATGAGATTACTAAACCATCTGTTCCAGAAGATAGGTTCAAACACGAAAACAGTGCTACTTCAGTTGCTTTTAGCCCTAGCGGAAAAATTATTAGTGCAGGTTTAGACGGAATTATACACTTATGGGATTGCGAAGGAAATCACATTTGTCAATTTCCTCAAGTACATAATGGGGCAATTAAATCAATTTCTTTCAGTACTGATGGAATGAAGATTATTAGTGGTGGTTGGTATAGAGAGTTGCATTTATGGGATTGCGAAGGAAATCATATTTGTCAATTTCCTGAAGAACATCAAGGAGCAGTTAATTCAGTTGCTTTTAGTCACGATGGGCTAAAGATTTTAAGTGGTGGAAGTGACAGAAAGATAGGTTTATGGGATGTACAAAACAACTGTATCATTCGGCTTTTTATAGCACATGAATCTGATGTTAATTCAGTTGCATTTAGTCCTGATGAACAAACGATTGTGAGTGGTGGAATAGATGGAACGATAGGCTTATGGGATTTAGAAGGAAATCCGATTATTCCGCCTGTTCAAGCGAATGAATTTAGTATTAGGTCGGTAGCCTTTAGTCCAAATGGTCAGTTTGTTGTCGGTGCAGGCGGCGGCGTGGACGGAGCAATAGGCTTGTGGCGTAGTCACTGGCGAGCGTGGTTGCAGGTATGTTGCGACAGATTAAAATATCATCCTGTATTTAAAAGCCCTCAAACAGATATTGAGAAGCAAGCTAAAGCCACTGCCGAAAAATACATTTTTAACCCACAAATCGGGGCAAAAGAATTATACGATAAAGCAATAAAATGCGTTCGGGAAAGGGATTTTGCTACAGCCATTACCCTATTACATCAGTCCATTAGTTGTTATCCTACTTATACTCAAGCTTATTATCAGCGGGGTGTAGCTTATTACCAAGCGAAGCGTTATTTTGATGCTATTAAAGACTTTAATCAAGTATTAATAAAACACTCCAATATTGCCGAAGCTTATCATTTTCGTAGTTTGTGCTACCGCCAAGTAAATAATCTAGAAAAAGCTAAAGCTGACTTGCAACAGGCTATTCAACTTTATCAACGACAAGGGAAACAGAAAGAAGCTAAACAGGTTCAAGATTCTCTAAGAAAGCTTCTCTGACAACAATGAAGTGAAGTTGGCAATGGATTGTATGTTGAAGTTGCGCGAACGTTAGCCCTATCAGAAACGTCCGTTTTCGAGAACCATGATGGATGAACGCGCCGCTACGGAAGAATACGCCTTTCAGCTTCTCAAAATTCGTCTCGTAATCAAAATCTCATTGACAGGTAGATCGCATGAGTTTTGAAAGTGAATTACTCTCCGGCTAGCTAGAACACTTCTCAAAGCAACGCGACGAAATGCTATCGCTCTTGATCAATTCCTTTGTTGATTTCGTGTGTTGGCGACGATCTCTGTACTTGTCGCTGGCGTTGTGCGCCGATCGCCCGATGATATTCCACATCAACCGGAGTAATATTCTCCGGCTGCTCAATCAACACCCAATCGTTCTCACTCTCTTTGCGGGCTGTGAATAGTTTCTGCCCATCTCTACTACGGGCGTAGGTCAACTCTTGAAGCTCTTCATCCCACTCTCCAACATAGTATGGGCTATAAATCTGAGTTCGAGTTGGGCTAATCTGATGCCTCCATTCGTCAACTTCAGATTGTCTTCGCATTAAATCAAGCGCTGAAGGAAACATTGCTTCTGCCCACTGCCACTGTTGTTCCTGCTCTGGTGTGAGCTGCGGCGCGGCTACTCGTTGGTCAGATTCTTGATCGCGCTCTGCAAACTCTCGGCAGATTCGCTCAAGCTCCCGGAGGTGGAAAGCAATTGACTCAAAAGCGTTTGCAATTTCTGATCGACTTCCGATGATCGCTCGCTGCTCAACAAAATTTGCAATCGTGTCAGCAACTGCGTCAGCTTCGATTCCTGCGCTCCAATCCGCTCGATCAAAAGAGTCAAGGCTTTGTTCGAGGTCGCTTGCGCTTGCTTGATCTCGTTGATTTCTTGATAGAGTGGCTGCAAGGCGGCAACCAGCGCTGACTCCAATGCTGATCCCTCGATCTTCACCACAGCTTGTTGAGGTTCTAGTAGTTCCTCGATCGTCGGCTTGGGTTGGCTGAGTTTGGTTCTGGGCATGATTCCTCTCGTAAACGAATAGGTCTAAATAATCGCTGGCATTTTCCTTGGCGCGAGACCGCTCTGCTGAACGACGCAGTTCTGCTTCATTCGTGGTGTAGATCGATAATTCATGTCGGGCGCGGCTGGCAGCCACATAAAAGCTTTCCGTCCCAGTGCTTTTGTCTAATGCTACTAACACTCGATCAGCAGATTTGCCCTGGCTTGAGTACGTGGTATCGACGATCGCATAATCCGTGAACTGCCGCCCGCTCAAGTCAATAAATTCACTCGTTCCATCCGCGTATTGCGCGATCGCCTGTCCGGACTCATCAATGGCATCGACGACGAATTGCTGTCCATTGCGGCGGTTGCGACTGCGATCGTTGCGTGTCCACCTCAGCAAGTCGCCAGCCGCAAGCGGAACCTGCTGCACTTCATACACAGTTTTGCGTTCACAGTCAGCCGGATTAATGGTTGAGCGTGCGCCTTCTATGGATTGAAGGATCAACTGATTTAGTTCTCGCTCGATGCCAACGACTTCATACTGTTCTCCCTTCGAGAGATTCTGCTTACGATAATTCTGGGTTGGCACGATGACATCGCCCAGAGTGTAATATTTTGCGTACTGAGCTTGCGAGGTTGTCCAGTCTTTCGGCTTCAGACTGTTGAGGTTGAATGTATCGTCTGTCAAACTGCCTTCAGCTTGTAGCCCTGCTCGAATGCCACGCACGATCGCTAATCGTTCAGCATTTGTATTGGCAATGACCAGGGTTCGTTCTCGCTGTCGAGGCGACAAGTCCAAATAATCACTCACGATTCGTTGCTGCCGCTCTTCTTGGTCTTGAACCCCTCGAATTGCGTTCGCTTGGTACAGATGGTGAAAGCTGCTGCCGATGTCGCCTTGTGAAATCGCGCTCACTGCTAACTTCAATCGCTCCGTTTTTTGCCGCAAAGATTCTTCTAGCTTCACAGTCGTCATGCCGTTGACTTGCAGAAGCTTGAACGGATTGCCCGCTTCGACAGCAGACAACTGCTTGCGATCTCCCACTAAAATCACTCGTGTTTGCTGCTCTGATGCACGTTTGAGGAGGGCATGAGCGTCTTTTGCAGGCAACATCCCCGCCTCGTCAATAATCCAAATTTCTGGTTGCTGGGATCGCATCCCAGGTTTTGAGTGAATTAAACTGGCAACCGTATCACTCTCAATCTGAGCTTCGTCGCTCAATACTTTTGCGCTCTCAGCGCTGGGGGCATACCCACGAACGAGATACCCCTTTTCTGTGGCAAGTTGCCCCAAAAGATTGAGGGCATAGGTTTTGCCAACGCCAGCACTTCCCTGCCACGCCATAATTCTGTCTGTTGTCGTTGCAGATATTTCTAGGGCAGTTCGTTGTTCCTGAGTCAGTGAAGTCGGGCAGATTGTAGCAACGTCGTCGATCGAAGCGATCGCGCTTACAGAATTCTTGCCTGCTTGCATGAATTGAATTGTTTCGCGTTCTCGCTGAATTGCGGGTTGGGTTGTGTATTTGTCAGTATTGGATTCAACGCGAACCAGCAGGTTCGTGTGGTCGATCGCCGTTTGTAACTGATTCCAGGACTGTTGACCCAGATGGTTCTGTAGGGCAAATCGTTCGACTTTAGAGCGGCGAAATACAGACTCGCGTTCTTCCGCGTGATGAATGCCTGCGATCGCAGCAGTGTTTGCCTGTTTCTCACTGCTGTCTGTTAAATCCCGATTCTGATCAGGGACATCTGGTAGAGTCAATCCTTGGCTCTGCGATTCAATCTCCCATCCTTCGACCAGCCGTTCTCGCGATAGATAGCGCTTTCGACCGCGTGTAGAGAGGGCGGCTTGCTCGTACAGTCTTCCTGCAAGTTGTGCGCCGTTCTCAATTTGCTCGGCAACGTGCGATTCAATCTCCTTGCGACGCTTGCTAAAGCAGTCGAGTAATTCTTGGCTGTATCCTTTCAGTTCAAAGCCGTGCTGCGTTGGCTCAATTTCGTACCCTAGCTCTTGCGCCCCATGCGCTAACTGGTTGAGGTAGATCTGATCGAGCAGTTCTCGATTGGCAAAAATCTCGTCTGCCAGTAATGCTCGATAGTTCCCGCTTGCGTCTTTTGTGGCATTGAAAACGAGAGCATGAGTATGAATCTGTGGATCAAGGCTTCGGCTAGTGTCGTGTGGGAAAAGCGCGATCGATAGATTCCCAGTCGTGATTGCCTCTTGTTGTTTTGTTTCGGAATTCCATTCTCGATCTTGGGCATAGCGTTCTTCTGCCACTGACAGCGCTACTTTTACGGCTGATTGCTGAAGTTCGAGTAATTGTGGATCACGAAAGGCAGCGATCGAGAACGATTTAGGTGCAGAGAAGGTGCAGTCGTAGGCAGCGCGGTGTTTGTCTAGGTCAATCTTCTTAGCATGAAGCGGTCGCCCATTCGGTGCGTTACCCTCAAGCAGTGCTTGAAAAGTTTCAGTGTCAACATTTCCTGATAATCCTAGATCGATCGCGCCTTGCCCAAACCACTCAGACTGCATTTCTTCTTGCAGGTAGTAGTTATCGTCTTTGGTGTAATAGTTCTTTCCCTGGGCAGGGCTGACGACGGTGATCTTGAGCATTTCTCGATAAAGCTCCTTCCGTAACTGGATTTGAGCCGTTTTTCTAATCTACGCAGTAGCGATCGTGTGAGGACGGAGCCAACGGAGCGGTAGTGACAGTGGCGCAGTTTGGAAAGGTGAAAAAAATTGCCTCTTTTACGCTATCGAATTCATCTGCTTTTGGAATGGGGAAAAGCTATCCGTAAAAAATCTTGATTTACTTTGGAACAAGCTTTTTTATCAGTTCGCTAGTTTGGAGACATCAATTTGGTATCCGGCAATGGGGACTAAGAAGAAGCCAAAGAAGAATGAGATCGAGTTTGATTTAGATGCGTTTTCAGCCGAGCTAGAGGAAATGGCATCAGCGGATAGACCTCCGCCTCCACCAAAGGAGTCGGAACTGTTGAAGGTCGTGAGAGAGAAGTATGATCTGCTTAAAGCTGCGATTATTACTCGTGGTCATCCTTATCAAAAGATTTGCGATAGCTTGATCAAAGCAGGGTTAGTGCAGGGCGCGTATCCAAGGGCATTAAAAGAAACCTTAATTAAGATTGCGGCAGAGCGTGGTGAGGTCTGGGACGACGGACGTAAAAAGTTTAAGTTAGGTGGCACTCAGGCAGAAGAGTCCAGAGCTGAAAACGCAGCAATACAAGGTAATGGGCGACCTCAGACAGATTTGGTAAAGGAAAGCCAATTCGTTGAGGTACCGTCAGAGCTATGACACAAGTTTCAAAACCTTCACCGGGGTCGTCTAATTCTACGATCGTTGTTCCAAAACTGAAGAATTCAAATTTATTAGTGTTCGTGGGTGGTAGCAAGGGCGGACCCGGAAAAAGTACGGTAGCGCGAGGATCGGCAGATGTTCTCGCTGAACGTGGTATTCGATTCACTGCAATCGACGCTGATACAGAAAACGGACAGCTATATCGACACTACGGTAAGCGCTTAGACGTTCAAAGGCTTGATTTGACAGACCGTGAAACAATGGTTGATTTCTTGAAGGATCTTGCAGCAAAAGACTCAACTTCAGCTTCATTCACATTGTTGACTCAGGCACCAGAACGACTCATCATTGTTGATCTACCGTCTGGAGCTGAAGGAAAGTTTCGGACATTTGAGGACGAATTCGGATTGATTTCGGTGTTGGATCAGATTGGCTGGGACACGACTTTTATCAATGTGCTGTCGCCCATCAAAGACTGTACGAATGCTCTGCGATTGCTACTCGAATTAACAGAGGGACACGCGAACGCTCATACGGTCGCAATTCAGAATTTGCATTTCGGAGAAGATCGCAAATTCGAGATTTTTAACAATTCTCAAACAAAGAAGCTGTTGAAGCAAAAGGGACTACTACTCTCAATCCCAGGGCTAAATCCAGATACTTATAGCCAGATCGACAAGCAAGATTTAGGATTCCGCGAAGCGGCAGCATCTGACTCCCCGTTGTTCGTTGTTGATCGCGGCTATGTATTCCGGTGGTTAGAGAAGTTAGAGAAGCAGTTAGAACCAGCGGGGGCGTGGCTCGGCTTATGACAAACAGCAATGGCAAAAGCAAGCTTCAGAGGCTTGTTGATCAGAAATCGCAGTCTGGTCAACGATCGTCGATTTCAAAACTAATTGAGAGAATGCACCCTGACGATCCGGTTCGCCCAATCGTGGAAGCGATCGGAGAGGTGCAAAATGATGTTACAGAAATGCGGTCAGAAAAAGTAGATTCTCAATCTACCAGTACAGCGCAAGGACTGTCTGAAGAGCAAATTGGCACTCTTCGGTCGCAATTAAAAGCAGCAATCAAAGCGGCTGCACAAGCTGTTGCCCAGGACAAATCGCAAGATTATGCGCTCCAATGGGTATTGGCGATGTCAATGTTAGCAGGCGTATGTGTACTAGGTGGAGGGGCGATCGGCTACTGGATCAGTGAGTCTAAATCAGCAGAAGCTCGTCGTTACTGGGATTGGAATCAGAATTTAATCCGTGAGTGCCAAAAACAAGACCGAAAAACCTGCAATACTCATGTAGTCCCGCCGGAGCAGTGGTAGTTGAGAAGTCTTCGTCACTTCTGTGTTTTTAATGTTCGCAATTTTTGCGAGAAGTTAGGTAGATTATGCGGACTGCTCCACGGCATTAAAAGTCCGTGCTCGCTCTAAAAGTTCAATTGGGATAGTCTGCCGAATTGCCTCTTGTGCTTCGGGAGATTGCGCTTCGTCCCAGAGAGAACGAATGTCAGCAAGAGCCTCTGAATCCAGCCCGTCAGTTTCTCTAGAAAGGTTTTCTGGCTCTGTTACGTTGATTTGAATATTGGGATCTTGATCCGGACTACAAACTGACGTAACTGACTCTAAAAGCTTACGCCTCGCTGCTTCTAGAAGTCGTGTCCGAACTGGATTGAAGTGGAGATCAATCGAAAATCGCTCAGAATTCTCCCCCCGCTTTCCGGGTCGATCGATTAGCCGGACTGCGCCAGGTCGATCCCGCTTATTCCGCTCAAACCCCATTTTCTTCAAAAGTCGATGGCAAATCTCGATCGCGGTCTGCTCGTCGTTGATTTGCAGCCGGAGCCAGTAAGAGATTTCGTTTTTGAAGCGGAGTGCCCACTGCTTGACCTGATGACAGCGTGGGTCAGCGTTGCTGTAGATTTCGCCATCAAGCAATTCCAGAACGCCTGACTTGGCAATCAGCAGCGATCGAGCGTACTCCTTGGGCAGTCGGTGAAGCGCCCGAACATTACCTTTCAGTACAGCTTCAACCGCTTTCCGCTCAGATTCTTTTGTCGCCGCTAAATTCTCAGCTTTTGCCTGTAGCAAAGCGCCTCGCTGCATCGATCCATTCTCTTTGCACAGTGCCTGATAGCACTCATCTGGGTCATCAAAATTCACACCAGGAAATTCCTCACGCCAGAGCACTTTTTGAGCCAAGATACGGACTTCTAAACTTACGTCCAGACCGTCCAGTTGCTTGAGCGCCCACGTTTTTGTATGGTCTGGTTTAACCGTTGCCATTGCCAGCTTCGTGCCTTGTTCGCGCCAAAGCTCTTCTTTGATGTCACGCCAGAGTTCGACCGTCATTGTGTCTTTACCCAGTTCTTCACTCTTACAGTCATGTCCGGCTTTCTTCAGTCGATCCACGAGTGCTGCACGGGCGATCGATTTCTGAATGCCAGACACTGATTTGGAGACTGTCCAATAGTTTAATACCGCAGTTTCGATCACGGCGTGAAGTTCAGACCGATTTTCCTCGTCGAGCAAGGATTCAAGTTCATACACTCCCGCGATCGATTTAGAATTTAGACCCAATCGCCGTTTAATGGCTCGTGGGTTCAGCAGTGACTCGTCGCCGCTCGACAGAATGAAGTTCGGGACAAAGATGAAGCGATCCACTGAAGGACGGTATCGTCCCAGAAGTTGCCAATGGGTATCCGTCGCCAACGCTGAGAAATAACCCCAAACGGAGTCAAAGTAAGCCTCCTGAATGGAAAAATTGCCCTCGATCGAGACTCCAGACTTGACACTAGGACTGAGAATTAAAACGTCTGGCTGATTCGATTGCAGCCACGGGTTTGGCTGTTCAAAGAAGTCCGTAAACTGCCCTTGTTCATTTGTTGTGGAATCAATCCGAACTACCTTTTTATCTGGATATTCCTTCAGTAAGGCTCGCTCTAGCCGCTCTGCCTCATTTTGAGATGAGGTAACGAACAGCAGACGCTTACCCTGCTGCACCGCTTGCAAAAATCGTGCTCGATAGCCGCTGGCTTGTCCTGAGAACACTTTGCAATTCCAGGGAGTTCCTTGCTTCCGGTGCTGAAATGCTCGAACCTCGACATTCGTGGAAATTGTCCTCATAAAATCAATGGCGCGGTTTGGTAATCCGTCTTCCGACAGCACGATTGCGCCCGTCTCGATCGCATATCGTGCCGCTAGCGCGAACTTTTCGAGAATCAGGCTATAGCGGCTGCCCAAGGTGTCGCCTCCAGTGAGATGGTCAATTACCTGATTCGCCTCGTCGAGAATCAGTAAGCAAGGGCGGTTCCAGAACCAGTCCGGTATTCGGTGTAGGGAATCTGGGCAAAGTACGACTCCATGCGAATGAGAAACATCTGCCCACAATGCTTTCTGCTCATCGGGTTTTGTACCGTAGCTGTGAATATGCGGCAGATCCCAGTCGTGTGCGGCTTGTTTACCCAAGTTGTTGATGGGGGTCAAAACCAGACAATTCCAGCCAAGCGCGATCGCAGATTTTACCCAGTCTTCGCCAATTCGCACCGTTTTTCCGGCGTTCATTGAGGCATCGATCGCGTGAATCTTTCCGGGCTGCAATGGTGGCAACGCTGGCAGGTATTTGCCTGCGGTGGCGCGTTCGATCGGATAAGTCAAGGCATTCAGTCTAGCGATCATGTCGATCGCTTTGAGTGTCCAAGCATCTCGTTTGTAGGTTTTGAGATCTGACGCATCCTCCAAAATTGCTTGCAACCAAGTTTGAGCATGAATTCCCCAAGAAAAAATCGCGTCGTCGATGCCTTTGCCTCGCGTTCCGTCCCAAACGCACACGAAGACCTGAGTGCCAGTTTTCTTCAATGCAGCACCTAACTTTAGAATCTGTGTGCGAACGGCTCTCTGCGTGGTGAGCTTTTCGTCCTGGTCAAAAACGATATAAATCTTTCGATTTTCAGTGGCAAAGTGCGCGATTTCGGGGTGTAGAACGGTTTCACCCTTCGGATGCCAGTTACAAATTCCCCGCAGCGCGATCGCAGGCGTTCCGTGAGCAATTAGGCAAAGCGCTTTTTTCAGCCCCTCGGTAATCGCAACCGGCAGGTTGCACCGCCAAACCACCACCCAAAATGTTTCACCCTCTAATGGAGTTACGCCGTAGCGAGTGTAGATTTCCTGCGCGGTTTCATCATCTACCCAAGGTAAAATTGACGTAGCCTGCAACCCTTGTGGTGTCTCATATTTAACAACTTTGAGCTTTGGGATTTCACCAAAACCCTTGAACTCTCTGGCTTGACGCGGATTCATCGGTTTGAAGTAGGGCACTGCGGCGGTTGTGCCGTCGATCGTGCAACCGAAAGCAACCCAGCCCCCGTCGGCAGCAAAGGCATATTTGTTCAGAATTCGTTGTGCCTGAACTCCAACAAAGCTGGTTACAGTTTGAGACGCTGCGATCGCGTGTTCGGTGAGCAGTTGCACCGCCGCGTTGCCATTGACCCAGGTGACATTGGCAAGCGTGAGACGGTCTGGAATCGCAGATTGTCTGAATTCGGCAAGAAAACTTTCTGAGGAATGGCTCATTGCACACCTCCTAGCAAGTTCAGTTGATCTGATTTCTTCCGAGTTATCGGCTTTTCAGCCTTGTTCAGCTTCTGAGTTTCTAGGTTTGGGTCGCTGGCAGATTTCGCCAACAATTCTGATTCTTGTTGCGTTAGTTTCATAAATTCCTCTCATGAAGAGCTTGAGAGGAACTGAGTTATTACTGCCGCTCGGTGCGGCTCCTAGCTATCTGGATATGAAATTTAGATAAAGTAAGATCGCCAAAAAGCAGACTACAACTAGATTTCAGCTCTGATGTGACATTTTGCGCCCTGTGAGGTAGCATAAAGACAACAGAGTCCATCAACTGGGCAATTTGGCGGTCAAACCAAAAGTAATTCCACAGTTCCAGGTTCGAGTAATTGAATCGCTTCAAGATGCCTCCGTCGATTCATCGACAGGGGGTTTTGAAGTTTTAGAAGGGTTTATCCGCTAGAAAATCGCATACTTGCTCCTCTAAAAGAATATAAATCGTCCCTTTGCTGTTCCGAATGTAGGGGACTTTCAAACTGGCTACATTATCGTACAGATGTTCGGAGATCGATCGGAGTTGTGTGGGTTGGGCAAATACTAGAACTCGAACGGCGGTACGTCGAGCATCTCTAGAGCTGCCGCCAAACAAATCGCGTCGATTTTTCCGAATCCAATGCTCATTCTCCTTTGCTTGCTCGATTAAGTCGGGTTTTTTGTAGCGAGTCACGCCGCTTTTTCCTTCACGTTGAAAGCAAACGATCTCGCAGCGTTCATTGTAAAAGACTTTGCCCTTTCCCGGCGCTCGAACGGAAATTAGGAAGAATCGCTTCTCAGGTAATTCCACAAACATTTCAAGCGGGCGAGGGGCATCCCCGATCGGGACTTGCAGCGTAATTTTGGCATCTGGAAACCGAGCCTCGATTTTGTCTGCAATCCGGCAGATTGCCTCAAACTTGCGCTGTTCGACTTCTCCACCGACTTTATCGAGAATATACGACAGAAAGACTAGCCCAACTAACCAAATTCCACTAAAGAACGCACCCCCGATTAAGGTTGTGCCGCCCACGATGAAATAAGTGCGTGTCCAGAAATTCTGAATTCGCTCGCTTTCATTTTGCGTGGTATCTCTCTGTGGAGCATCGTTGGCAGACTCTTGCTGCTCGTCAGGTTGTAGCGTCGGCGTGTTCATCGGCTGTCCGAATTTGTTGTAAGCAGCGAATGGCAAGGGAGAACGCTAATCGAATGTCTTTAATCAGCACGTCAACTCCAGATAAATCCAGGGTTTCTGCGTGGGATAAGTTAAAACATCGATCGAGTTTCTCCAAGTCGTCGAATGTGTTTAAAGCAAAGTTCAGCAGTGGCGGCAAGAGTTCATCGCAGGTGATCGGACTCGTTCTGTTACAGATCAAGTCACCAAGCTGGCGCTTTCTCGCTTCATGGCTAAACAGCATTGACATTACACCTCCTGAGCCTTAGCTCGAAACTGTCGCACGGCTTCAGGGCGGGAAGCGATCGCGGCGCACATCGCTAAATGCTCAGTGTTTAGGTTTGGCAGAAATTGACTTTGCTTGGTGCGTTTATAACTATCTCCCTCCAAGCGATGAATCTCAATTACGCCATCCTCCCAAAACCAAACTTCTTTTACGCCTAAGACTCTGTAGCGTCTGAGTTTGTTGGGACCGCCACTCGTGATCACAACCTCGATCGCTAAATCTGGAATCGGCTTCTGATAATCGAAGCAGTAAGATTCATCTGCCTGGGCAGCAGCTTCGTCTTCGCGTTCCTGTGAGAAAGAGCCAGTGGCGACGAACTCAAGCCCCGCCGTCAGCATATAGTCTTCAACGAGAAAACCGATATTGCCTTTGACAATCTCGTGTTCTGGCGACGTGCCCAAAATCTCAAGTTCTCCACGGTAATAGAACAAACGAACTCCAGGCGAGTTGGCAAAGCCTTGCTGAATCGCTTTGAAGTCCTCCCAACTTACTCCGGTTCTGACAAACCGTTGCTCTGTCGATTGTCCTGATGGTTTTGGAATGGTTGCTGTCATTACAAGTTCAGCCTCGCTTTCAAGCCCTCATTTTCAATTATCGATTTGATTGAAGTTCTACTGTGCATTTTCACGATCTTCCAAAAAGCGTTTCACGTCTTCTGGAATTCGTGGTGATTCGCCACGCATGGAACTTACGACAATCGCTGTAATTAGATTTGGTACTGTTCTAACCTCCTTCTGTGCCCACCGTTCAAGAGCTTCATATTGATCGTCTTCAAAGCTGACAGTAGTTCGCTTCATTTCCTCTAATTGTGCTGCACTTGGTTCTTCTTGCATCAATCCTACCTCTCGCTAGGGATTACAACTCGTTTTGACTATTTTTACATCAAATGATGTATTTGATGTATTTGATGCTAACATAGCTTCTATGAGAGGACGCAACCGATCCATTCCCGAACGCGCAACGGCTGGCAGTGGAATTCGATCCTCGCCTTCTAGTCAAAGGCTGAAAAATGCTTTCAAAGCTTTCTAACAACTTAATTTCAGAGGTTTTCACGCAAATGAGCAACCTGACAAAACCAGACACATCACGCCCGATCTCGTCTACACCTGTTCTTCGATGGGCGACGTTTGCCTGTGACGCTGGAAATCGCACCGTCAAGGCATTCGATGAGGTGAACCGACTTCATTCAGTGCCCTCGATCGTGCAGTTTCTGGACGAGTTTGACGAAGTTCATGACGATCGACAAAGCCTAGTCTGCGAATATCTCGACGGCAATCCTGCTCTGCTAGGCAAACGGTGGATTATTGGCAAAGCGGCTCAAGACCTCGCGGGACAAGCCACGTTTGAAGGAGAGAAGGCAGAATTAGCGCCCTACCTCGTTCTACCGCTGATCCAGCCACTCGATCAGCAACGCTCGATCGTGATTGAGAAGCTAGTGTGCTGCTTGCCCAATCATCGTCAGCAAGAGAAGACAGAAGCGATTCAAAATGCACTTACAGGACTTCATCAATACCGTCGAAATGGCGAACTGCTGACTGTACAGGTACGTTCGGTAGTTGTTGAACCTGAAACCCTTGGAGCCTACCGCTACTGCCTATCTCAGCGCCTATTTCAATACGCCCGTCCTAACGGAATTCTCGATCTTGGCGGTAAGACTGGAATCGCTCAGATCTACACTGCAAATGGTTCTAGCCCTGCGGATGGTCGCGTGATTGTGCCCGGAAGTTTCGATTTAGCATTGCGCTGCGCCAAGCATCCAGAATTGCAGAAGCTCGATTTTTCGCCCAGCTTGACGCTGATTATGGATGCGATCGCTTCTGGCACTTACATCTATGGCTCAACCGGAATCAGCTTCGCGGATCAGTTTCCGCAGTATCGCGATGCTTGGATCGCAGAAATTCGCAACAAGCTCAAAATCGGTTGGGCGAAATGGCTGTCAGACTTAGGCGAAGTGGTAATCATCGGCGGTTCTGCAACGTTAGCTGAAACCTTCGTGGAATCAACGAAGGGGCGGTTTAAGCTGTGCGATCGTCCACAGGTTGCAAACGTAATCGGAATGAGGAGCGCAGAATGACACAAAGCAGAGTGGTGATTCGCTCGAAAGACATTCCAACTGTCGAACGTATCATGCAAACCACAGGCGTTGACAGTGCTTCAGACGCAATCTCGCTATTAGTTTCGCGCTATGGCGATGCTCTCATTACTTGGTGGAAATCCGATGTTCACCAATGCCATTTTTCAAGCCACACGAAAACGATTGAGCCAGAAACAGTCTATCCGCAAGATCCAGGTGTGGGGCTAGACGCGATCAATTTGTAAATCTGTCTCTAATCAAAACACCAGTTTTTCCCACTTAACTCCACAATTTTGCAACTCTAAAGGGCTTCCTAGTATGCCAACAAAGTACGATTCGCCGCACTACTACTACAAAGATACGATCGTTCTAAACGGGTTGTGCAATGCGTTTGGAGACTACCTCGAACGCCTCAACGCCGTAGAGAAATTTGACTTGATTGCCCTGCTCGCACTGTGGCAGAGCCATGATACTGAAGTTCAGGCAGAAGGCAACGATCCGATCACGCTCGAACAGTATCTTGACGTTGCCGATGGGCTGTTTCAAGGCTATTCCGAAAACATTGATCGCGCCTTGCAAATTCTAATCAACGCAACCGAAGGCGACGCGATCTCACTCCTGCAATCGATGTCGAGCCAGCTTTCAAGCGGGGTGTTTGCTCAATGAAAACGCTCCTCTCAACGGCTGCCTACTATGGCTTGATTGTCATCGCTTTCGCTTGTGGAGTCTACGCCGCAACGCTATCACCACAGATGCAAAACGACTTGTTACGCGCAACTGGACGCAACGAGCGAGTGATTATGCTTCAAGATCGTCCCCCAATCTCTGACTTCAACGCCCGGAGGTAATGCAATGACTTCTAAATCTCGTTTGGCGCAGTTGCGGTCAGATGTCACGGTGATTTTCGGGTGTATTGCTGTGAGTGCGATCGTTGCTGGAAGTCTCTCTGTGCAAGCCATTTCTGCTCAAAACGAAGCTCAGGCAAAACAACACCAAGACCAGCAAGCCAGGGCAGAGCAGGCGCGACGTGATGCTGCCACGAAAGCACAAATCATTGCTAACTCAAAGGCGTGGGAGCAGTGGCGGGACTACATTGAACCGCAATGTGAAAACACAATCTCTCGCCTGGAACGAAATCGTTCATATCGCAATTTCAAGATCTACGGCAACCGAAATCGACCCGTTTATGACGGACTTGTAATTTGCGATCGTAACTTCGTCGGCATTCTCAAAGGCGCGATGCTCAGACCCGCCTACGTCGTTCCGCGTTCTGGCAGCCCGTACCCGATGCCATCTGACAATCCTCCGCCCGAATTTGCTCCCTATCGGAACAACTAACATGGATACCAAAAAATCGAATCAAACGAACTCAAATCACCGCGAATTGGTTTACCCTCCAAGCTACGAAGCCAAACGATCTCAGTCTTCAGAAAGCAAGAAAAAAGGTGATTTAGACGGCGATGGGGATGTTGATTTTGTCGATCGTCTCCTTGCGATCGTCGGCTTTATTCAAACCCCGAAAGGGCAAATTTTCATCATGCTGGCAGGAGCCATCTTCTTTGCAATCATCAACGTTCCCAGCTACTCAAAGACCGTTGAATGGTTTCTAAAGCTAGTCAATGCCCAATGGCTATTTGCGTTCTCCTGGTTGATTGCCTTTCTTACTTGGGCACTGATTCAGGTATTTGAAACACTGCCTCGAACGGACTTTTGGGACTATGACGTAAAGGTGCAAATTCTCAAAACACTAAACGGGTTGCACGTTCCGATCGTGTCGCGCACTGAAGGCAAGCAAACCGATTTGCTCTACTGGCAAGACGTGACGGTGAGAGATGCCGAGCTGCGCCGAAAGATGTTCATTGTCGCGTCGATCGTCGCTCATGTCGGTGATTTCGGGATGCTGTGGACTGATTACCCGCTTTGGCAAGGCGGACTCTGGGGACTATTGGTTCCGTCGAACTGGTTACTTCAGAACGTTTTGATTACCTGCTTTCTCGTATTTGGGTTTGAAGTTCTAATCGGCTTGGCGCGGTCGGTCGCGCAATTTCTAGGCGGATATGAGAAAGCGAAATAGCAACAATGGGGCAGTTCTTGTGAGTTCTGCCCCAACGATACACAACCGAGAAAAGCGATGGATGCAAACTTCTCAAAATCAATTTTGCGATCGCTGGTGGTCGATGGCGGTGTGGACTTAGCGAACTCCGTTCGGCTAGTAGACCTGCTTGCAGAGTTTTCGACAAAAACAAACACCGTCCAAGTAATTGGCAATTGGGCAGGCGCGAGTCAAGTCGTGATCGGGCTAGCTCTTGTGTCCACTAATCCAGTTGGAATGATTGTGGCAGCCCTGGGCGCATTTACGGTCTGGAAATCACGATCGCATAGACTGACGATGCACGATAAGCGAGAAATTCTGCTGCTAAACAAGCATCGTCGCTTGATTCAGCTATTGGGTTATTTGCAGAAGTCGCAGACTGGAACAGAAGACGAAATTCTCAGCTCCTACGAGTCGTTCATTGGCAATTATGACTATGCTCAAGACGCAATTATTTACGATGGCAATGTCATTCCAGCCGCGCAGTTAATCGAAATGCTGCCGGGAATGGTGGAAGCAAGGCATCGACATCGCCTGGATGAGAAGTCCGAGACAATTCCAACCTTACCCTCACAGTTCAATTTGTCTGAACCAATGCCGCCAGAAAATACGATCAGCATCGATACCCAGCTAGGGCGAAACGTGGTGGATGTCTCGATCACGCCGCGACAAGATTCAATCCATTCACCTGTAACCGAATTGGAGCGGGCATACAACTTGCCGTGTGAGATTGGTCTGCCCAAAAGCTTACAGTCCTTGATGATTGCCAAACCTTATTCGACATTCATCTTTGGGCAATCGGAAGCAGGCAAAGACATCACGCTCTACAACGTGATGTCAGCGCTGAAGCGATCCGATCAGAATGCTTACTTCTTGGGCATCGATGGCAAAAATAGTCCCAATGAATCGGCGCTGTGGTCAAGTCCGCTTTACGATCAAGTGGTGCGAATTTCAATGCGGAACGATCCTGCCGCTTACCACGCCTCGATCGTCGATGCTTTGCAGACCGCGATCTATCGTCCGGGAACTGCCTTTATCGCCTTTTCTGAAATCAATGGCATTGCGGCAGCTTACAGCGTTAAGCGCATGGTCAAGGAATGGGATGAAGTTTCCTTTCTGATTGCCTATCTAGCAATTCAAGGCAACTCAGAACGCAAATTTTTATATGGTACGGCTCAGGCGTTGAACCTCGATGCGTTGGGCATCAAGAAAGAATCGCGATCGAACGTCTACTTTCTGGCGATCGCAAATTCTACTCAGTTCGGCTTTCTCAGCCAGATGGCAGGCGATACGAATGTGTTCAGCAACAAACTGCTACTCGACCAATCCGCTTTTCAGTCCGCCTGCTCTCGATCAACTGCAACCCAACACCTCAAAAACCACTCGATTCTGAAGGGAATTGGTTATTTTCACACTGCCTTAAATCGATGGGAACCGATGCCCAGACTCGAAAATCCAGGACTTGATCGAGGCGAAGCACCTCCGCAAGAATCGCAGCAGAGCGAGACGATTCAGCCCACATCTGAATCAAAGCCAGTCGATCTATCCTCCTTGACGCAAAGCAAGGAAGTGAATGATCGAGGAAATGTTACTAAACCGCCGCTCTCTCGGACAGAATTGATGCTGGCGATCGCGGAATTAGGAGAATGGCTTGATCGAAATCGAGAATTATCTTTCGACCAAAGCTACAGCAATTACAACGCTCGTCGGAAAGGATTGAGTCGCCCTGAATTCCGTTATTTGCTAACACAAATTGAACAGCTTGATGCAGAGTGACACGGGAGACACGGCAGCTAAAAACGCCGTGACACGGGCAGGGTCAGCGCGGGTCAAGCACTCGTGTCAAGTGTTGATCGTGTTCGATCAAGGTTTTGCAACAAATTGAATTGTGCTGCCAGCGTCAGATTAACTATCAAGAGAAAGCGCTCTATCAAGCAGCAATCAAAAGTTCTTTTCGTCAAATGTAGAAAGCAGCAACCGAGTAAATCTGCACTAAATTTCATCATGGGGTGCGGCAGCACCTGTTCTTCACACGTTCCCCCCACATATTTATGCGTCCTTCTCAACTCGTTATGTTAGGAGCGTTGCTAGGTGCAGCGCTCATTGGATTAAGCATTGGCTTGACTCGCCTCAATCGAGAGCTTCCTTCGACTCAATCATCCACGTTGTCCTCAGATTCAATTCCTTCACCTTCTGTTGATCCAACCCCCATCCGAATGACGGTTGAAGACTTTATGAGCCAATATTTTGAAACGTTGAATCAACATGATTTTGATGCGGCTTACAGTTTTTTGTCGCCAGATTGGGGCATCAGTCCTCAAGATTATCAGCGGTACTGGAAGCAATTCAAGGCAGGCTCGATCAAGTCCGAGATTCTATCAGTTTCTCGGCGCTCAGATAAATTGATCGACGTGAAATTGAACTGGTCAGGCGAGAGTGCTGGAAAGACGGTAAAGATAAAATTTCGGTGTTCAGTTCGCGAAACTCCAACCAGCTATCGAATCGAAATTTGTAAATGAACGGACACTGATATAGGAGTGAGACCAAAGCATGATATGCCGAATTAAGATTGCTCCTGACTCGCAATTTCAGAAAGCTTGGTGTCAATCTCTATTTCAAGCTGTTCACTCGACGGTAGATTTTCTCTTAGCTGATCTGGTAATTGGTGAGTCGAAACTGCGATCGGTGTACTCACATTTCTGAGTGCATACTCTACTGTGGTTCTTCGCTTTGACTTACAAAGAATGATGCCAATCGTGGGTTGGTCATCTTCATGTCGTAGCAAATCATCGATCGCTGAGACGTAGAAATTAAGCTTGCCGGAAAACTCTGGCTCAAACTCCACCATTTTGAGTTCGATAACCACGTAGCAGCGCAGTCGAACGTGATAAAACAACAGATCCAGTTTGTAGTCTTTTCCGTCCACTGCGATTGGGTACTGACTTCCCATGAAAGAAAATCCCATTCCCAGCTCTAATAAAAAGTCTCGAATGTGTGCGACAAGCGCATTTTCAAGATCTCGCTCTTGGGCATTTTTACCCAGCGTCAGAAACGAGAAGTTGTACGGATCTTTGATTAAATCTCTTGCCAGGTCAGATTGGGGCTTTGGTAACGTCTGTTCAAAATTCGTAATTGCTCCACCTTGCCGCTTGTATAGTCCACTCTCAATCTGATACTCCAAAATCGTTCGGCTCCAGCCATTCTCGATCGCTTGCTGTGCGTACCAGAGTCGCTGGTCTGAATCCTTCACACTGTCCAATAATCGAATCAAATGACCCCACGGCAATTTGTGCAACAGCCGTTGCACAATTTCAACGTCTGGATATGCCTCTGCAAACGCCCTCATGTATTTGAGGTTTCGCGCCGAAAATCCCTGCACGTCGGGAAATTCACGCCGTAAATCTTTAGCAAGTCGATCGACAACTTTTGCTCCCCAACCTTCGCGCTCTTGTCGTTCCAGAATTTCTTTACCAAGCTGCCAATACAGTAGAATTGCTTCTCGGTTAAGAGCTGTGGCAGCCAACACTTGAGCGTGGCGAATGCGCTCCTTTAATCCATTGAGGAAAGCATCATAGTTCTGCGAAAAGAGTGAGGATTGGTCAGTCACGGTGGTACAGCGATAGGTTAAAAATCTAATTCGATGGATTCTCAGTTCCAATCAAATCGTCAAGTTGAGAAAGCAATTTTTCCAGCTTAGTTCGCTTTTTGGGATCTTCCCAAATCGCTGACTTTTTCAACCGCTGTCCGATCTGGGCATACCGCTGAGCGTAGCTGACTTCTGGTGTTTCTTCTTGAGGAGGGGAGATTGCCGCAATCTTCTGTTTGATTTCACTCAAGCTCAGGTTCTTTGATATTGCCAGCTTAAGTAGTGATTTGCGTTGCTGTTCGCCTTTCACTCGTGCGATCGCTCGCGCTTTGGTAAATTCAAGCTTTCCTTCTCGAAGTGCTCGTAGAACTTCGGACGGCAACTTAAGTAGCGGTAAACGACTGGTACGAAAGGATTCAGCATTGAAGCGACCAATTTCTGCCAAAGCAGATTCAATCGTTTGAAGTTGGAGGGAAACGTTTCCCTCCAGTTCCTGTTCACGAGTTTTTGCGTGATTGGCTCGGTGCAAGACCGAAGCAACATCATCACGGCTCCCGCCGATTTGGATGGCGAGTAAATCTAAAATGGCTTCTGTTTCTTCGACTGGATTGAGATCTTCTCGTTGTAGATTCTCAATCAGCGACACTCGAAGCGCTTGTTGATCGTTAAGCTCCTTGACCACCACAGGAGCATCTTGAAGTCCAAGCTCTTTTGCTGCGCGGTAGCGCCGCTCACCTGCGACTAGCTCGTAGACTCCATTCTCCAGAGGACGAACGAGCAACGGCTCTAAAATGCCATACTCTTGAACAGATTGAACGAGTTGTGCCTGCTTCTGCGGATCAAAGTAGCGTCGGGGTTGCTTGTTCGGGAGGTGAATTTGCTGGAGGGAGAGCGTTTGCGAAGGGTCAACGCTTTCGGGGTTTTCAATGAATTTCTGAGCGATCGATGCCGATAAACCTTGAGTTAGTGATTGTCTCGATTTAGCCATCTAACACCTCCAGCGCTTTCTTAAAAAGTTGCTCTAGTTCGCGTCGAGCAATTCCAGCCGTCGAGCCTGTCAAGTCAAATACCGTTGAGTTCTGCCCGAAACAGTCTGCCAGAATTTGGCGCTGATGAATCACGGTCTCTAAAACTGTGACTCCTGGCATCAGACGCAATACTTCGATCGCTTCGTCTTTCAACTTGGTTCCTTTGACGGCTCGGTTCACAAACATGACGGCTTTCGGAGCGCCGCGACGGATGCGTTGTGCCTGATGAATTAGGCGGACGGTATCTGAGGCGCTTTCAAGATCAACGCCTGTTGGCTGGCAAGGTACGATCGCTAAATCTGCTACAAGGATCACAGCTCTGGTGGTTTCGGAGAGTGCAGCCGGACCATCGACAATTACCCAAGCATACTTTTCAAGTAATTTAGGGAGTTCGTCTAAAAGTGCATCTGGAGCTTGAATAATTTCACAAGGTACGTCTCGCTCAAGTCGCGATAGCCACTTTGAGGATGAGCATTGGGCATCGGCATCCGCAACCACGACAGATTTTTTCTGCTTCTGGAGCCAACGGGCAAGGTGAACCGCAACAGTGGATTTGCCTGCTCCGCCTTTTTGATTAATGATTGCGACGATCGGCATGAGTCGAATTAGGATTACACGGCATAGTGTAGGGCAAATTCTAGATCAGAAGTGCCAATGCTTTTAGAGAAAAGTTTCAATTTCTGACGGTGTGGCACTACACTTGTCTTCGGTTGACCATTGAGTTCGATTAAGGACATCATCCAACGTGGCGACGAAAAAAGGAACAAATGGCAAAAACGGCAATGGCGCAAACCTGGGGTTTGAACAAACGCTATGGGCAACGGCTGACAAGATGCGCGGTCACATGGATGCTGCTGAGTATAAGCACGTTGCGCTGGGGCTGATTTTTCTTAAATACATTTCAGATGCATTTCAGGAACTCTATGACAACTTAGCAAGCCGACAAGAAACAGATTACACCGATCCTGAAGACCGAGATGAGTATGTGGGTGAGAATGTTTTTTGGGTTCCGAAAGAGTCGCGATGGTCGCACATTCAGGCAAATGCAAAACAGCCGACGATCGGAAAGTTGATTGATGAGGCAATGAGTGCGATCGAGAAAGAAAACCCACGACTCAAAGGCGTGTTGCCGATGCAGTATGCCCGACCAGATCTCGATAAACAGCGGTTGGGTGAACTGATTGACCTGATCAGCAAAATTGGGTTAGGAGATGCTGCCAGTCGATCCCAGGATATTTTGGGGCGGGTGTATGAATATTTCTTGGGGCAGTTCGCTGAGAAGGAGGGCAAAGGGGGCGGAGAATTCTATACACCGCAGTCGGTTGTAAAGCTATTAGTTGCGATGATTGAACCGTACAAAGGACGAATTTATGATCCCTGCTGTGGTTCAGGTGGAATGTTTGTGCAGTCGGAGAAATTCGTCGAGGCGCATGGCGGGCGTAAGGGTGACATTGCCATCTATGGGCAGGAGTCAAACCCGGCAACGCGGCGACTGTGTTTGATGAATTTGGCAATTCGGGGAATTGACGGCAATGTTGGCGATCGACAAGCAGACAGTTTTACGAATGATCTGCACAAGGATCTGAAGGCGGATTACATCTTGGCGAACCCGCCCTTCAACATCAGTGACTGGTGGAGTGGATCGCTTGCGGATGATGTGCGATGGCAGTATGGCACACCGCCTAAAGGCAACGCGAATTATGGCTGGGTGCAGCACATGATTCATCACCTCGCGCCAAATGGAATCGCTGGATTTGTGTTGGCGAATGGATCGATGAGTTCTAATCAATCAGGCGAGGGAGAAATTCGTCAAGCGATCATAGAAGCGGATTTAGTGGACTGCATGATTGCGCTGCCGGGGCAGTTATTCTACACTACGCAGATTCCAGCGTGTTTATGGTTTGTGACGCGCAATAAGAAAGGAGCAATTGGCGCAAAAGGATTTTCGCCGCTCAGAGATCGACGGGGAGAAACCCTATTTATTGATGCGCGGAAGCTGGGAAATTTGGTCGATCGCACACATCGAGAACTCACTGAAACAGAGCTTGACCGGATTGCGGAAACTTATCATGCGTGGCGAGGTGAACTGGATGCTGGGGTGTATGCAGATGTGGCAGGATTTTGTAAAAGTGCGACGCTAAAGGAAATTAAATCACATGGCTATGTGCTGACTCCAGGGCGATATGTGGGAGCAGAAGACTTGATCGAGGACGATGAGCCGTTTGAGGAAAAGATGCAGCGGTTGACCCAGACGCTCGACCAGCAGTTTGCTGAAAGTGCCAAATTAGAGATGGCGATTCGAGAAAATCTTAGGAGGTTGGGGTTATGAGTCCTTCATTGCAAGAAGTGTTGAAGCAGGCAGAGCAGCTTTCGCCGGGGGAACGCCTAGAGTTAATTCAGCAGGTGGCAGAAGGTCTGAAAAAGGTTGAAGCAGTAGATAGAACAAGTGTTGAGGAGAATCCAAAACCGAAACGTAAGTGGAGTGATCTTATGGGAATGGCTCCCTATCCGATGATGGGGGAAGATGCTCAAGAATGGGTGTCACGGACTCGAAGAGAAGGAGATGAACATCGCGATCGACTATTACGAGGGGAATGATGCAAATTGACGATGAGCTGTCAGGAGTTTCTCGGCTATTTTTGGATACGTCTCCTGTGATTTATTTTGTTGAGCGAAATCCTCAGTTCGTTGGGATGATTGACCCAATCTTTGAACGGTTAGAAGCCGAGATCACGGCTGTTGTAAGTCCAGTGACGATCGCAGAATGCCTAGTGGGTGCGCTGCGATTGAACTTAGCAGCGTTGCAGCAGGCTTATTTGGAGATTCTGGACGCTGAGAATGTGGTGTTTGTAGAGACTTCTCGGATAATTGCTCGTGAAGCCGCAAGAATTCGACTTGAATACAATTTTCAGTTACCAGATGCGCTACAGATTGCAACCGCGATCGCAGCAAATTGTGATGCGTTTTTAACAAACGATATCCAACTGAAACGAGTGACAGAGTTACGCGTTTTGGTGGTAGGTGAAATGGAGGCTTGAGAAGTAGATGAATGTTCGCGAATTGATTGATGCCTTGTCAAAGTTTGATCCAGAAACGCGAGTGGTTGTTGCTGGATATGAAGAGGGGGGTAACGATGTCACCCAGATTCAAACACAGCGAATTTGGCTAAACGCTTATCAAAACTGGTTTTATGGGAGCCATGCCAAAGCAGACGATGAGCGAGTTCGACAATTGCTGAGGTTAGGTTATGGGAGATGAACTATTCAATTCTCTGCCTGTTGACTGGAATGTTACGACTCTCGGTGAGGCTTGTGCCCAAGGTGGCGGGAATGTTCAGACGGGACCATTCGGAAGTCAGCTACATGCCTCTGACTACGTACCTGTCGGAATTCCATTTGTGATGCCTCAAAACATTGGAGACAACAGAATTCTGACAGATGGAGTTGCTCGGATTACTTCAGCAGATGTTGAACGCTTAAGTCGCTATACTCTGCGGAAGGGAGACATTATCTACAGCAGACGTGGAGATGTTGAGCGTCGTGCCCTAGTACGGGATGAAGAGGACGGTTGGATGTGCGGCTCAGGCTGCCTTCGCGTTCGTTTCGGGCATGGAATCATTGATCCTTTGTATGCATCTTACTATCTTGGTCATCCAAGTGTTCGCAACTGGATAGTTAGACATGCAGTTGGCGCAACAATGCCGAATTTGAACACTTCCATACTTTCCAACCTCCCTTTTGTTGTTCCTCCAATCGCTGAACAAAAAGCGATCGCTCAAATTCTCTCTTCTCTCGACGACAAAATCGAACTCAACCAGCAGATGAATCAAACGCTGGAGGCGATCGCTCGTGCCCTGTTCAAGTCGTGGTTCATTGATTTCGAGCCGGTTCGGGCAAAAATGGACGATCGACAACCTGTGGGGATGGATGCTGAAACGGCATCTTTATTTCCTGCTGAGTTTGAAAATTCGCCTTTGGGCAAAATTCCAAGGAATTGGAGGGTGGGGACTGTAGGAGAGGAGTTTGATATCACAATGGGACAATCACCCCCAGGTGAGACATACAACGAGCAAGGTAGTGGTCTTCCCTTTTACCAAGGACGTAGAGATTTTGGCTTTCGCTTTCCATCTATAAGGATGTACTGCAACATTCCTACTCGGATTGCCCAAACTGGTGACACACTTGTAAGCGTTCGAGCACCAGTTGGTGATATCAATATGGCGAAACAGAAATGTTGCATTGGTCGAGGAGTAGCATCTGTCCGTCACAAAGAGGGGCACAGCTCTTATACTTTCTATTTCATGCACAGCTTAAATGAGCAGTTTGCAAAATTTGAAGCAGAAGGGACTGTCTTCGGTTCAATTAATAAGCAGGCTTTTCTATTAATTCCCTGTTTAATTCCGCCTGCAACAATAGTTAAGAACTTTGAGCAATTTTTATTCTCGATAGATCAGCAGATTGAAAATAATGAAGAGCAATCTTACAATCTCATTTCTATCCGCGACTCTCTTCTGCTCAAATTGCTGTCTGGTCGGACGAAGGTAAGTTAGTCATGGAACCATCGCTTATTACTCAGTACGACCAGGAAATTGTCAAATATGATGAAAATCCTGACTTCAATCAAGACATTGATGACCAGTACGGCATGGACGGAGCCTTCATAGAAATTGCAGGCTCCCGTATGAGACCAAGCGAAATTCTTTTCAAAGTTGATCCTGTAGCCTATCATGCAGCTCTTGTTGAATTTAGACAAGAAGAAACTGAGAACTTCAAAGAGTTTGTATTCTCGAAGTTTCCTACTCCCATTGCTTTTAATTTTGAAAGATTTGAGCGCGGCTATGAAAACCAGCAGCAACGTCTCTTACTCCTGCGTGACACCTGGGAGGCAGTTACCTTTTTGCTCTTTGCTTTGGCGGTTGGAGAATATCGTTCTCGCAGAATAGACATGACGGGAACTAAGATTAAGGCTAGGCAAATTTTGTCTGATAGTATAAGCGATAAACTCTCAACGATTGAGCAATTAGTGCAGTTAGCTATTAGGAACAATTATGAGCTTGTATGCTTAAAGTTTGTATCTGTAGGTGTAGTAGAAAAACTTCGAGAATTGAATAGAGTTAGAAATGAGTTTTCACATTCATCAGCAAAATCGGCTGCTCAGTGTCGGCAATTAATAGAGATTCACGAGCCTGAAGTTTTATCGATTTTGAAAGAAATTAGAGAAATTAGTAATCTAATTCTTATTCGCTATATTGCCCAAGAAGAAGATGTTTTGCTATTTCGTCATGAGGACTTTAAGGGCAGCTCATTGAATAGAACATTTGCAACTGCAAAGATACTACCTGAAAAGTTTGGACAGATTCACTCATACTTAAACAACAAAAATATTCTCGCTATATTTGAAGGCGACATCTATTGTCTTTCTCCTTTTCTTCATTTCAAAACAGATAGCTCTGGAAATAATACAAGATTGTGTTTTTACAAGAAAAAGAAAGGTGATAATATCAGCTTTCAGCTTCTCTATGAGGTTTTAGATGGTTCTGGCGAAGCCGAAATGCAAGAATCAGATCTAGGTAAATCTGATTTCCTAGCTGCTGTTGATTCACTGCGGGCGTTACTTCCAGATTTATCTACTGGATTAGGAGGCGATTCCGAATGAGTAACTTTACAGAATCTGTTGTAGAAGAAGCTGCACTCATCTATTTTGAGCAATTAGGTTTTACTATTTTTAGCAGTTCCGATGTTGCCCCTAATGAATTTCAAGCAGAGCGAACTAACTATACAGAAGTCATTTTAGAAGGTCGTCTTCGTTCTACCCTAGCAAAGATCAATCCACAAATTCCCATCATTGCCCTAGATGAAGTCGTGCGGCAGGTTCTTCGCTCTGAAACTCAGAACCTTTTTGAGAACAACCGCCGATTTCATCATCTTCTAACTAATGGCGTACCTGTCGTTTATCAAGAAGGCGATCGCACTGTCCACGACCAAGCATGGCTGATTGACTGGACAGACCCCAACAACAACGACTGGCTCGTGGTCAACCAGTTCACCGTGATCGAAAACCGCAAAAATCGCCGCCCCGATCTCGTCGTCTTCATCAACGGGCTTCCTCTCGCGGTGATTGAACTCAAAAACGCTGCCAGCGAAAACGCCGATATTGAGGGAGCCTTCAACCAGCTTCGGACCTACAAATGCGATATTCCTAGTCTCTTTGCTTACAATGCCGCCCTCGTCATCTCCGATGGGTTAGATGCTCGCATTGGCACAATTACCAGCGATCGAGAACGCTTCATGCCCTGGCGCACGATCGATGGTGATGACCTCGCCCCCAAAAGCACTCCCGAACTCGAAGTCGTCATACGTGGCGTATTTGAGAAAACCCGCTTTCTCGACCTGATCCGCTTCTTCATCGTCTACGAAGTCGATGGTGCAACCATCATCAAAAAAATGGCAGGCTATCACCAATATCATGCTGTCAACAAAGCCGTAGCCGAAACCGTCCAAGCTATCTCCCCCCAAGGCGACAAACGAGTAGGCGTAATCTGGCACACTCAGGGGTCAGGCAAAAGCTTATCGATGGCATTTTACGCTGGAAAAATCGTGCAGCATCCAGCAATGGCAAATCCTACGATCGTTGTCCTTACCGATCGCAACGATCTAGATGATCAACTCTTCACCACTTTTTCTAAATGCCAAGACTTACTGCGGCAGACACCTGTTCAAGCTGACGATCGCGCTGACCTCAAAAATAAGCTTCAAGTCGCATCTGGCGGCGTAATCTTCACCACCATTCAAAAATTCGCCCCAGAGGATCGCGGCGGTGAGTACGAAATGTTGAGCGATCGCCGTAATATCATTTTCATTGCCGATGAAGCTCACCGTTCTCAATATGGACTCCAAGCACGGGTGATTAAAACCAAAGACCAAATTACTGGAGAAGCTGGAGCATATACTGCCTATGGGTTTGCAAAATATCTGCGTGACGCTTTACCCAACGCATCCTTGATTGGTTTTACTGGAACTCCGATCGACAAAGCCGATGCTAGCACCCGTCAAATTTTCGGTGATTACATCGACATCTACGACATTCAACGCGCCGTTCAAGATGGAGCGACCGTCAGCATCTACTACGAAGCCCGCCTTGCCAAAATCACCCTCGAAGCCAGCGAAAAACCCAAAATTGACCCTGAGTTTGAAGATGTCACCGAAGGCGAAGAACAAACGACCAAAGACAAGCTCAAAAGCAAATGGGCACAACTTGAAGCAATGGTCGGCACAGAGAAGCGTTTAGAATTGGTGGCTCAAGATATTCTTACCCACTTTGACGATCGACTTACCGCAATGGAAGGCAAAGGAATCATTGTCTGCATGAGTCGCCGCATCTGTGCTGAACTCTACAAGCAAATCATCAAACTTCGCCCAGAGTGGCACTCCGACTCAGACGACGCAGGCGAAATCAAAGTCGTGATGACGGGTAGTGCCTCAGATAGCGAACTGCTCCAGCCTCATGTTCGTTCTAAGAAAGGTCGGGACGCGATCGCAAATCGCCTTCGCAATCCTCAAGATCCCCTCAAACTGGTAATTGTCCGCGATATGTGGCTCACAGGTTTTGATGCTCCCTGCTTGCACACGATGTATATCGACAAACCGATGAAAGGACACAACCTGATGCAAGCGATCGCCCGTGTCAATCGGGTCTTTGGGAAAAAGCCAGGAGGTCTCGTCGTCGATTATCTGGGCATTGCCCAGGACTTGAAATCTGCTTTGATGGACTACACAGAAGGCGATCGCGGTGAGACTGGTATTCCCATTGAAGAAGCCGTCACTCTATTGCAGGAGAAGTACGAAATTGTCGCTGCAATGTTCCACGGCTTTGACTACTCTCAGTTTTTCACAGGTACTCCTCCAGAGCGATTAACTGTTTTACGAGAAGCCACAGACTGGGTTCTTCGCCCCGAATTTCAGACGGACAATGGGGTACAGCGATATATCCAAGCGGTGACTGAGCTTTCTAAAGCTTTCGCCCTCTGTGGTACAGAAGAAACTGCGATCGCGCTTCGAGAAACAGTTGGGTTCTTTCAAGCAATCAAAGCAACTCTTTCTAAACATACGATCGAAGGTAGCAAAGGCAAAGCAGAACTCGATGCAGCCGTCCGTCAAATCGTCTCTCGTGCCGTTGCATCTGATGGAGTCATCGACATTCTCGCGACCGCTGGACTCGACAAACCCGAAATCTCTGTTCTCTCAGATGAGTTTCTAGAAGAAGTCCGCGACATTCCCCAAAAGAACCTAGCACTAGAAGTTCTGCGAAAACTACTAAATGATGAAATTCGCACCAAGTCAGCCCGAAATGTTGTTCAAGCCCGCAGCTTCTCAGAGATGCTAGAAAACACAATCCGACGCTATCAAAATCGCTCGATCGAGTCGGCTCAGGTGCTACAGGAGCTAATTGAACTCGCAAAAGAGATGCGCGAGGCAAATCGACGCGGCGAGAGTCTGGGATTGTCCGAGGATGAACTCGCTTTTTATGACGCGCTTGAAGTGAATGACAGCGCAGTTCAAGTTTTGGGCGATGAGACGCTAAAAGCGATCGCCCGTGACCTGGTTGAAGCAGTCCGACGCAACGTCAGTATCGACTGGACAGAACGCGAAACCGTTCGAGCAAAACTTCGTACGATCGTCAAACGACTACTGCGGAAATACGGTTATCCACCTGACAAGCAGGAGAAAGCGACTCAAACCGTTCTTGCTCAAGCTGAAACACTTTGCAAGGATTGGGCTGCTTAATGTCATCAAATTTCATAACAGTTAGAATTTAACAGAGTGAATGAAATTTGAATTTCGAGGTAGTGTGAGAGGCAAATGATAGAATCAGAACTTTTAAATAAGCTTGGCGTTAACTCAAATATTTTTGAGCGATACCAAATGTTGTGCCTCCCTGAAAATATTGAGAATCAATCAGAACATTTGGAATTATTTGATGCAAGTGAATCCATTATTCTATGCAAGCTGTTAAAGGAAGAGGGTGTAAAGTGTGCAAACTCTTATGATCTTGGTTTAGATGCCAAAATCTCAGAGCGCAGAGGTCTGGACATTTGGTTAGGCTCTGTGTGGATTCTCAACCATGCTGCACTCCCCTTATTGATCAGTGTGATAGGTCGCCTACTAGGAGAAAAAATTCAGAAGGAATTAGAGTCCTCCAAACAGCAAAAACTCTCTCAACTTCCTGGGCAGCCAGACGAAACAAGAGTCCATGTCAATCTTAAAATTGTGGATGAAAAAGCATCTAGTGAAATTACGTTTCACGGTGATGCAGATACTTTTTTGAGGATTTTGAAAGGCATCAACAATCAAGACGAAATTGATGAAACTAAAGACTGAATCGGTAGACTTTGAAGTTCATGTTTCAGAGTTAGTTGAAACATGGTTGAAGCTGATGTTCAATAAGCAGTATGAGGAAGCAGATTTACTCTGCACAAACTTCATAACTAATTATGGCTCTGCATTCAAGCAACGTGTCTTTGAAGTAGATGACAATGAGTACAATAAACTGCTTATTCTACTAATCCTCATCAAAGGATTGCATGATTCTGTTCAAATATGTCAAGCCACTAGTAATGGTAGATGGCATGAGCATAATTCAATCGTGGAACAGGTATGGATTAAACTGTGCGATTGCAAAGAAAGGCTTGAATTTGCATCCCGATTCTATCAAGGTGAAGTAATCAGGAAAGTTGCTCAGTCTTTAGATGGCTTAGAGAGCTTTTTCCAAAGGGCTTTTGGCAATGGTATGTATCTTAGCCCTGGAATAATAGTAGATAAATATTTGTGCAATATATGTCACAAGGATTCTAGAGCTTGTTCTCATGTAGCAGGTAGGCTATATGGTGGAAGAATTTGTTCTTATCAATCCGTTAATCCACAAGTTAATCATGTGGCTCTTGTGCGCGTACCGAAAGATTTGAGATGCCGTATCTGGTCTTGGCACATTCAGGACAACGACGAAGGCGAAGGAATTACGCTCAAGGCACCTGTATTAACACCGTTCAGCATCGATGATTTTCTACTAAAGATTGACTGACCATCTCAGAAGGCTTCACTAGCCTGACACTCCTCCAATCGACTTGACTGAAGACAGTTTGAGATGGCACTGCTCACCACCTTGAAAACCGAATGAGCAGCGCAAGAAAATTCATCGATTGAATTCTGTCGATCAAACTTGTGATCGACAGAATAATTAGCACGATTTTAATCAGGAGTCCATCGTTCGCCTAACCCTGGTTCTCGTTCAACCCACTAACTTCTAGTCAGAAGTTAGTGGGTTGGGGAAGGGACTGAACTTGCCTTCTAGCTTGGCTTTCAGCGTGGTTCTGCTGGACAGGGCTAAAATCAGACATTTTTAGACTCACTAAATTTACGATTACAATAGATAGAAGTTAGTGAGTTGAGAAAAGAGCCGTATGTCGTTTCAAAAAGGGCAGAATCCCAACCATCCCGCACCAGGATCGACGATCAAAGTGGAGCCGATTCGTGATAAACGTGCGATCGCTCGGATCAAGAAGGTGCTGGCAGACCACCCGCGTGATTTGTGTTTATTCACGTTGGGCATCAACACAGCATATCGGGCAAACGAATTGCTATCGATTAAGGTTAAGCAGGTCCGATCGCTCAACGTCGGTGATACCCTGGAGTTGAAGCAGAGCAAGACGCATAAGTATCGCCCTGTGACGCTCAACGGCACTGCGATCGCGGCGATTCAGCACTGGCTAGAGAACAGTCAGCTTCAGGACGAAGACAATCTATTCACAGGGCAGCGGGGTTGTTTGACCGTAACGACTGTAAGCTCGATGGTCAAAACTTGGTGCCAAGATGTGGGACTGAAGGGGAACTATGGCAGTCACACGCTGCGGAAGACTTGGGGCTATTGGCAGCGAACGGAGCGAGGCACTGCAATTCCTTTGCTGATGGAAGCGTTTGGACACGCCACTCAGCGTCAGACGTTGGCGTATTTGGGCATTCAGTCGGATGAGATCGCTCAAATCTATGAGCTGGAACTTTGAAAAACCGGGCTTCTCACAACTCATCTTAACTTTGCTGAGTGGAAGACTGTAGAGCTTGTTGGACAAAGCTTTTGAGCTTCGGTGAGGATTAAGTTTTGAGAATCTTTAACGACCGTTTTTGAGAGAACTAGAGGAGTGAGATCGCGTTGATAGATTGAGGATTTTCTACACCTCAGTTTTGTGACACCAAGATGTCACATACTATTACTACTCTGAAACCCAGTATTCACATTACAGAACTTCACGGTCTCAACTTCGCTTCACTACAAGCTGCTACGATCCCAATCTTGACTGCACTGGGAATAGCCAAAAGGGAAGCAGAGATCGTGCTACATTCTGAAAGCTCGATTCAGGAATGTTAAGCAATTGGTTTATGAGTTGAAACAAGCAATACAAGAGACTTTGAGGTAATTGGGGAAGAAATGACCATTGAGACTTCATCTGCTCCTGACTGTGGCTCAGAAGAAAATGAGGCAAGCAGATTAATGCTTTTCAACAGATAAAGAAAATTTAAGAATGTTCAGAACTGATACTGTGATGCTGTAATCTTACTGAAATAACTTTTGTATCTTTAGCCACACAACTTTAGGATGACGGTAGCTTTTGAAAAGTGTCGATCCCTGTAGGGTGTAGTTAAGCTGGAGAGTTTTCTGTGGGGTTATCGGTCAATGAGACTTTGCTTTAATTCTAGAGTGTTACCACCAACACTTTTCTTGACACTGATTATCAGTGGTTGTGGTCAAGATTTATCTGCTGTTGAGCGTTTTGGAAAACTTGCAGAACAAGTAAGAGAGACATCGGTAGGAGTTTCAAATGATATCTATGATTCTTGTGTGAGGTCAATCAACTTTATCTATCTAGATGCAAAAGACGACCCGATTAGAACAAGAAGTCAAAGGGAGGAAAGTTGCATGAAGGAGAGCCAGCCAACTGCTGAACTTGCCACTTCTGCAAATTCTATTTTGATTGATTACATCGAATCGCTTGGACGACTTGCTAATAATCAAATCGCCTCACCATCTCAAAGTATTGGCGATTTTGGCAAAGCTCTAAAACAGTTAAAGATCCCTTTGGGAGATGGAAAATCTTTCCAGTTTACCTCTACAGATGTTGATGCTGGAACCAAAATCGCAGCATCTTTAGCGAACGCATTAACAAATCGATTTCGTCGCGACAAGATTAAGCCAACTGTCCTATGCACTAATAATGATATTAAAACTTACACTAGCGGACTCGAAGCAATGGTGGAGGATGGTTATCTTGGTGTCTTAGAGATCGAGAAACGTCAAGTTCGAGGCTATTACACATCCTTGATTACGGAGATGCAAATTAATAAGGCTAATCCGCTTGATTTTGATAACTTACGAGACAAACTAAGCAGGGATGTTAGAGTTGTTCAGCAAAAAGAATCTGATGCTCGTACATATGTGTCGGTATTGAGAAGGACGGCAAAAGCTCACCAAGACTTATATAACCTATTCGTGGGTGAGGGCAAATCTCAGATTAACTCAACAGAATTAGCAGGCATTTGCAAAAACTTCTTTGTGAATACAGAAAATGGTCAAAGTTCTGATAGCAAAACTACCTTGAAACCCGATGAAGTGAGAGCAGCCAATAAAATTATTCTTCAATATGAGGAGGACATAAAACATTTGACAAGAAAGGCTGAAAAGTAAGTAGTCACTTAGTTATTGTCAATCAAACAATCTTGATCGAAAAATTATGTCAGATCTAAATGTAACCCTTTCACGGATTCAATCTCTTCAGAGTGAACTGCAGCAAGCAGTTTTAGATTTAAAGCTAGAAAGTCCTCAAAAGACCGAGAAAGCATTAGAAAGAGTCAAGAACTCTATTCGCTCGTTAGAGGAGGTAATTGACTATAATAAAGTGCTGCGCGATGCAATTCTTGCTGTAGTCGATGAATCTCAATCTGCTAGATATCAATTAGTTCAGCAAGCCTTGACTGCCCCGCTATCGGAAGTTGATAAGCTTCGGCTTTCTTCGGCTCGTAAAGCCATTGAAAGTAATGAAAATGCGCTTCTGGAGCAGGCAAGAATTATTTCTCTCGAAATTATCAATCAAAGTTTGCAGGACATTCAAGAATCTGGAAAACGTATATTGACTGCCACGACGAAAGTAAAAGACGCGATCGCGAGACTTGAAAACGTAAATAAGCAGATACAAGCTCTAGCAAAACTCGTTAATTTGTTCCAAACCATTATTAATGCTGCTGCTCAAGGTATTCCTGCTTTAATTGGTACGGTTCTTGATGAGATCGACGCTCTGTGATCGATTACACATATTGCAAGAGTCAAAACGCTTCCCAATCGACAATCCCTACCAATTGCACAAATAAATCTTCCTTCTGTTCCAGTTGGGCGTAGCGCTGTTCAATTTTGTCTTTGCCGAATCCTTGTTCTACTGGTGTCCCCAGGTTGAAATCCTTTCTCGCCGAAATTCTTGCGTTTACTTACATGCTTCGGGATGTCCTCTGACATCTTCTCTAAGAGAGGTTTGTAAGGCATGAATTCTCAAGTGAGAAGCAGATGGCACTGTCTACTCCTCACTAGAAACGTAGATTAAGCAGAGGTTTGTTCAGGCTTAAGATATCTTCCTGGCAAACTGCTCAAGAGCAACGAGAACTGAATAATGTGATGGAAACAAAGACTACCTGAGACAGGTTCACACCCCTCCACATCCCCGTTTTGCAACTGTTCCTAAAAAGGCTGTCTCTTCGGTTGAACTTTGCCCACCATCGCGTGGTTGCTGGCGGGCATGCATTGAATCGCCCAAGAAAGCCGTCTCTTCAGTTAGACTTTGCCCACCTGGGACGTTGCAAGTACAGCAAGATGCGCCTCCGACTTGAGGTGTCACAGAGCTATCGATCCGGGTAACCGCAGAGGCAGGAATGGCAGCGGAAAGCAGGGTGACGGCAACCAAGAGAGGATGAATTTTGAGAAGTGAACCAATTTGAGCACCATGAAAGCGTTTCATACAGCTTTTTCCTCTTGAATAGAAGTGTTGGATTTGTACAAAGAGCCAAAAGTCTTCTAACTCTTTGCAACTCGCTTGATTGGTATCAGCAGCGATAATCTAATAAAACAGGACCGTTGCCTGAGTTCACGCCCTAGATTGACTGAGTTAGGTTGACTTTTGAGCGATTCTGTTTAAAATCTGAATAAATCAAAATTTTGACATGCCACGATCGCTGAAAGTTCGCCAAGATTGTATTGGACAGGTCAAACTATCGGTTAGACGGAACGGCTTCCCAAGCCAGCAAGCACTAGCCGAAGAGCTTGGTCTAGCTCGCTCTACGGTCGTCAACTTTTTGACAGGTAAACCCGTTGATCGGGCAGTTTTTGAAGAAATATGTCTAAGGCTGTCCGTAGACAGTCAAGAAATTGCTGAGACGGACTTTGAGCTTTCAGTCACTGCCACTCAGAAACCAAGCCCTACCGTATCCAAAAGTTTTAGGGACTTAAAAGGTGCGCCAGATATCTCTGTCTTCTTCGGCAGAGAGCCAGAGCTAAAGACTCTAGAGCAGTGGATTCTTCAAGAGCGGTGCCGGTTAATTGCAGTGCTTGGGGCTGGAGGAATTGGCAAGACAACAGTATCCGTTAAGCTAACGCATCAGATTGAAGAAGGCTTTGATTACGTGATTTGGCGATCGCTACGAAATGCCCCTCCCCTAGATGCTCTGCTGGTTGATTTGATTCAGTTTCTAAGTCCTATCCCAGTGACAAAATTACCCGAAACGCTGGATGGACAGATCTCAAATCTTCTTGAGTGTTTTCAGCAACGTTGCTTATTAGTGCTAGACAACTGCGAAACAATTCTTCAAGCGGGAACTCAAACCGGGGTATATAAGAGTGGATATGAGAGCTACGGTACGCTTCTGAAGTGCATCGGAGAGACATATCATCAAAGTTGTGTTGTTCTGACCAGTCGAGAAAAGCCTGCTGAGTTAGCCGAGCTAGAAGGATCAAAATCCCTGGTACGATCACTGCGGCTGAATGGTTTGAGCGAAGTAGAAGGATACAAAGTTTTTGAAGTAAAAGGGTATGCTGGCTCGGAAGCCGAATTAAACGTCTTAATCAAGCGGTACGATGGTAATCCATTAGCGCTGAAAGTAATTGCCACAACTCTTCAAGAGTTTTTTGATGGAAATGTTGCTCAACTGCTAGAACAAGAAATTCTTTTCTTTGGGGACATTTGGAAGTTATTGAGTGAGCAGTTTAATCGATTAACTGCTATGGAAAAACAGATTATGTACTGGCTCGCGATCGAGCGAGACTGGACATCGTTGGATGATCTGCACAAAAATCTTTTTCCAACTGTGACAGCTAGAGCGCTACTGGAAGCGCTTAATTCCTTGCAACGTCGTTCTTTACTGGAGAAGCGATCAGGTTGTTTTACACAGCAGCCTGTTGTAATGGAATACATTACCAACCAACTGCTTGAGCAGGCTTTTCAGGAAATCAAAACAGGTCAAATCGCGCTGCTCAACACAGTTGCTATCATCAAAGCACAGACGAAAGATTTTGTACGAGAATCGCAAACTCGGCTTATTCTTGAACTTCTCATCAGGGAGTTACAGAGATACTTTAGAACAGAAGCAGCACTGCGTCAGCGATTGGATATGCTGCTCCAAGTCGTTCGGCAAGAAAATGAACTGAGTCTAGGCTATGCAGCAGGCAACCTGCTTAATCTCTATCGTTCTCTCAATTTGACGCTTTCGGGATACGACTTCTCGAATTTAGTCATCCGTCAAGCCGTTCTACACGATATTGAGCTGCATGATGTGAATTTCTCGAATTCTGAATTTATTGATTCTTCGTTCGCTCAGACCTTCGGCGGTATTCTCTCGATTCAATTCAGCCCAGATGGGCAAACACTCGCAACAAGTAGCACAAATTGCGAAATTCAACTCTGGAGAGTCATCGATCGACAACGCCTTTTAACCCTTCAAGGACATACCAACTGGGTACGGCACATCGCATTTGACTCATCAGGTGAATTGTTAGCTAGCGCAAGTGATGATGGAACTTTAAGGATTTGGGATTTGTTCGATGGAAGCTGCAAGAAGGTTCTAGACGGACACAACGGCAGCGTCTACAGCGCTACATTCAGCCCCGATGGTCAAATCATTGCTAGTGCTGGTAGCGATCGTACAATTCGATTGTGGAAAGTTGCTGATGGAAGTTGTCTGATGACGATTGAAGGTCATTCCGCAGCAGTTGTCTCGGCTAGGTTTAGTCCCTGCGGTGGTCTCTTGGCAAGCGGCAGTTTTGACAATACCTTGCGAATCTGGGATGTGCAGGCAGGAATCTGTCTTCATGTACTCACTGAGCATACGGGATGGGTAACAGGACTTCAGTTCAGCCCAGATGGTCAGTGGTTAGCAAGTCCAAGTTGCGATCGCACCGTCCGAGTATGGCGGGTCGCTGACTGGCAATGTGTAAGAACTCTAGAGGGTCATACTGGCTGGGTTTGGGGTGTCGCTTGGAGTTCAGACAGTCAGTCACTTGTAAGCTGTAGTGCGGACTGTACCGCGAAAATTTGGGACGCGACAACAGGTGATTGCTTACGCTCTTTGGGCGGACACGCAACCCAAATTTGGAGAGCAGTGTTTAGTCCTGATGGTCAAACCATTGCTACAGGCAGCGAAGACCAGACGATCGCACTATGGGAGGTTGAGTCGGGGCGTTGTTTAACGACAATCATCGGACATTCAAATTGGATCAGACCGATGGTGTTGAGTTCAGACGATCAGTTCTTTGCAACCGGACACAAAGACAGAACTTTGCGGATTTGGAACAGTGTTGACAATCAGTGTCTACAGGAGATCAAAGCGCATGAAAGCGGCATTTCGTCGTTGGCTTTTCAAGCGGGTGGCGAACTACTCGCTAGCGGTGGAATGGATTCTGTTATTAGGCTTTGGAGCTGGCGGCAGAAAAAATGTGTAGCGGTTTTTGAAGAACACCGTGATGCCGTATGGGGGCTGACGTTTAGCCCGAATGGAGAAATTCTTGCTAGCAGCAGCTTTGACCAAACCATTAAACTATGGCGATTGCAGAGTCAGACCTGCATTGCGACTCTAACCGGGCATCGCGATCGCGTTCCTGCTATTGCCTTTCATCCTAATGGCACTACCCTTGCGAGCGGCAGCGACGATTGCACGATCAAACTTTGGACGATTTCCACCGCAGAGTGCTACGCTACCCTGACAGGACATCAGGCGCGAGTAGGAGCGGTTTGTTTTAATTCAAACGGCGATCGACTCGTCAGTGCAAGCCTAGATCAAACGCTTAAAGTTTGGGATGTCAAGACTGGGAGATGTTTGCAAACGCTCTCAGGACATCAGGGTTGGGTCATGGAAGCCGTATTTTTCTCGGACGATCAAACGATCGCCAGTGCCAGTTCTGATCAATCTATTAAGATTTGGAACAGTCAAACAGGGCAATGCTTAAATACCTTGAGGGGTCATACTAATTGGGTCTGGACTGTTGCTGCAAGTGCTGACGGTCAAAAATTAATCAGTACCAGCGAGGATGAATCCGTTCGGATTTGGGATGTACAAACCGGGGATTGTCTAGCGGTGCTAAAGCCCAAACGTCCTTATGAGGGAATGCAAATTACCGGAGTTATGGGTTTAACTTTGGCACAGGAAGCAACATTGAGAGATCTTGGAGCAGTATGAAGCGACAACAGGCGCGGTTTGTGGGTGAACCTTGTAGAAAACATTTTGTACCTCGCTCTGTCATTAAGACGAGTCGAAAAGAAATTACAGACCTACAACTACACATTCGTCAGTACGTTCATCAAGGTGGAGACGTTTGGGAGCTAGCTGCTGAGGGAAATGCTGTTGAACTGCCTCCAGGATTGCAAGGCTACTTCTTCGTTGTAGGTGCTTTATTTCAATCTGACGATCGTCCTCAAGAAGAGGGCACAGCTTTATATACAGGCGACGGTATGATCTACCGTCTGGGTTTTGAGCAGCATCAGGCAATTCTCAAAACTCGAATTACAAAAACGCCCTGTTATTACGCTGATATTGGGATTACGGGAGCAAGCGATCGCGCCGTCTGGAAACCTGAAACTGCCTTTTCTAAGAAGCACCGAATCTGGTCATACTTTGCGGCTTTTCGGAATGGCGGTCCCAGCCGTTTCAGCATTCTTCTAGGCGGTAGAAATCAACTCAATACCGCCTTGCTGCGAGTTGACGATCGACTCATTGTGACGATCGATGCAGGTCGCCCTTACGAAGTTGATCCCGATTCATTGGAATTGATTGCGTCGATCGGAACAACGGCTCAGTGGCTAGGCATCTTACCGATCGTATCTCGCCTTGTGGCTCAGTTTGCTGGCAGTTACCCGTTTGACGTTTATATCAACTCTGCTCATCCTGTCACCGACCTCGTACACTCTGAAAGTACCGCTGATGCCGAACCTGGCTTCTTTACGACGAATTACTCAACCGGATATAACGGACTCTATCGAAGACCCGTAAATTGGATATTAGATTATTTCAATCGCTTTCTCAAAAGTGGAGCAGATGCTAAAGAACAGTTCGGGCGATTTACTGACTTAATCTATTACCGCTTTCCGAAGGCGCAAGCAGAATTAGATAATGAAGTTGATCAATACAGCAATCATGAGAAATTTAACACGCCTGTTTTCAAGCATTGGCGATTAGTTCTTGCAGATGGACTGCAAAAGGGTCAACCCGTTGTTGTTGAACAATCTCTTCATCAAGTCGCTATCACTGAACGCTTTATCATTCTTGCTGATATCGCCTTTAAGATGGAGTTTTCACAGATTTTTTCACCCTTCTTTGTCGGCTTTCTCAAACTAAACTTCTTTCAGAAGAAAGGGTCACTTAACGGATGGGTTCGTGCAAAATTCTTACGAAATATTCTGCCGATACCAAAGGGAATTTTGTACGTTGTTGATCGGGAAGATTTAGAAAAGTATCCTGGTTTTATTTGTACCGATGACCAAGAGGAGAAGCCACCGCTCCCCATACCTGCAAAGCAGGTTATTCTACCTTATGAAATTTCCCATTTTGCTGCTGATTACAGTAACGCAAACGGGAAGATTACACTTCATGTTGGGCATCCCAATGGATGGGATGTAACAGAGTGGATTACCAAATATGACATCTCTGTGCCGGGAAGATCCGGTCTTCGCAGTGATTTAGAAGGAATGCAGGTTGGAACGACAGATCTCGGTGCTCTGGCAAAATACGTAATTAATGCTGATAGCGGTGAAATTGAAACGATGAACGTCATTCGGGACGCGGAGGCAACCTGGTCGCCTTCAATCTACACTCACAGTGAACTTTGTCGCGACGATAAGACTAACCCAGAAACTCAAGTTAGAAATATTTATTGGATTACCTGGGGATTCACTTGGGAATTAGTTCCGCAGCAGCTCTATGCAGCCTACCAATCAAGAGGATATAGAGCAATTCCGATCGAGAATCTTCCCGACGGCGACAAGCCTTTAACCTTATTACGAATCAACACTGAAACAATGGAAATTGCAGACTTCTTTCAATTTCCATCGGGGTACTTTGCCTCTTCACCGCAGTTTGTTCCGAGCACCGAGCCACTAGACGGAAATGATCCCTCTACACACGGTTTTATCGTTTGTACTGTCTTGTCGGATAACGCAAGCAATAAAGCCGAGTCTTGTGATGAATTCTGGGTATTTCATGCCAATGATTTTCATCAACCGATTTATCGCTTGAGCGCTCCCTCCGGACACCAGCCGCTTAATCTAGCTGTAACACTTCACACAACTTGGATGAAGGAAGTTCGCAGCGAGAAGCAGCAGAAACGGTATGGGAATATCAACGATCGTCAGAACTTACGTCGGGATTCTGTTCGTCAAGATTACGAACCTCGCTTAAAGAACGCTAAGCGTTTTGTTCATGAGCTGTTCGACGATATTGTTTATGAGTATTTTGTTAAGCAGATATCGGAAACAGAAGCAACAGAGCGACTGCTACAAGAAAATTATCAAATTAATCATTCTGATGTGCAGGCAGTTTCAGAAAAACCATAACCTTAAGGGCAGAATTGCTCCGCCCTCAAAAGGGTAGCGTTCAGGTCACTAACGAATTCCCCAATCTATAAATAAATCGCGAGGATCATATCGACGCAAAAGAGCGACCAAAGTTTTCAGTTCTGGTTCTGTGCCCACGCAGATGCAGCCTGCGCTCCCTGGGGAACTACTGCGGTTCCAATCCATGTGAAAGCCAAACTTGTCGCGATCGTCAAATCGGGTCTTGATAATCGGAACCCAGACCGGACCAATTCCGTTTGTCTCGTGGGGGTGTACAACCGTGTAGTTGTCTTTGCCACCTGCAAAATCAATATCGCCAATGGTATAACGCCCCTGAGGGATAGGCTCAAAACTTCCAGGGAAACTGAGCGGATCATCAGGAACTCTAAACTCTTGCGCTCCAGGTGCTCCTGAAATTGTATCCAGCTTTGCAAGTACTCTTCCCTTTGGATCAATAAACTCCAGCAGCAACTTCTCAAGACCCGCATATGCTGTTGTCCCAGTTCGAGTCAAACGACAGTAGACCCGCTCTAACATCGGAGGAGGGACACGCCTCAAAGCGCTTGTTAAAGCTGTGGTCAAGGCTGCCTTTGTGTTAGATCCAAACTTTCCATCTACTTTGAGGTCGTTTTCACCCTGGAACCATTCGACAGCTTCTTTAGTGACAGGGGTGTACTTACCCGGCTGAATGCCATCGGCGAGATAACCCAGTTTTGCCAATGCACAATTCAAGATGAAGCAATCCTTACCAGAATTGCCCACAACTAAAGTGCGATCGATTGCTAAGGGAAGTTTTGGTTCCTGCCAGGGAGTGTCTGGAAATGGAGTATCTGGCGTAGCAGTATCAGCACCCGGAAATCCGTCTCGGCGAAATAAAGCTTCTTCTCGATTACGACGAATGACGAGTCCGGGAAGCACTCTGCCAGATCCATGAATCCAGCGATCGAACTCCCGCGCTGCACCCTCGTAGTCTTCACTGTTCAATTTTCTCAGAAGCGTTGACCCCTTCAAGCCATCTTTTCCAGTTCCCACATTGAAAGCGAACGAAACGAGAGCATCAAACATGCCTTGAGTCAGATCAACTTTGCAGAGGATGTTAACTGCATTTGTTTTCTCATCTACTTCTACCTTCAACCACCGCTCAGCATCAACTTTAGTAATCACATCGCCTTTTCTTACAGGTCTGCCAGCATCAATATTGAAGATTGAACCGTACCCGATCGTCCAGATTCCAACTGGATCAGGATATGCTTCAATGTTTCCATCTGGACGTTTGCGGTGCAGACCTTCTGATTCTTTAATGAGAGCTAGACAATCTTGACTGGGGTTCCAAGCCATTAGATAGTTTCTCCTTTTGTTAGTAGCAAAACTTTGGGACACTTCCATCAAAATTTGCTACTGACTGAATTGATGACTGAGAATGGCTGAATTATAGAAATAGCATTGTCAAACCGGCAAGCTCTACTCCAGTTCTAAGTAACAGATCTTCTTTGCGAAGAAATACGGAAGTTTTCCGCCTAATTCCCCAGTTGAGGGGTAGTATGCGGAACGTGAGTTGACCTAATGTGCCAAATTACAGGATTAGGCAGAAAGAGTCAGTCTGCTGAGTTATCAGTGTGGAAGTACCGGGAGGTTGTCTGTAGGAAACCACACCCCGAAGTCTATGATTTCTCGATTTGAGTGTGATTAGGCTGGTTTTATTGGGTGTTTCTGGCATAATCTACCCTGATTATATAGATGCAGAAAGTGAAGTGATAGATCAAATCTCTGTTAGCAAAATTTTCATCCATATTCGACAACCAAAGAGGTTTTAACAATGGGCGATCCTATTTCTTTAATCATGGCTGCTTTAGTCGCTGGTGCTGCAAAAACCGCAGGCGAAGCGGTATCAGATGGATATAAGGGGTTGAAAGACTTAATTAAACGGAAGTTTAAGGAAAAAGGTAAAGCTGATTCGATACCAATTCTAGATAAATATGAACAAAAACCTGAAAAGACTCAAGCTCTTTTAGAAGATGAATTAGTTGAAGCTAGACTCAATTGTGATGAGGAGGTCTTAGAAGCTGCCAAAAAAGTAATGGAGAAAGAAGATCCAGAGGGTGCTTCAACAGGCAAATATGATTTTCGAGGAGCTATGGGAGTTCAAGTTGGTAACAATAATAAGCAAATTAATAATTGGTAAGCCGTGCTTTTAAGGAGATGAATTTAAAGTGGATGAATCTGAGGTCAGCTATAACCTTAACCTGAGAGAAAGCAAGGGAGTTCAAGTCGGAAATTACAATCAGCAAAACAATATATTTAATATCTCGTATGAAGAAGATGTTGAAGAAGAATCCTATAAAAACTTCAGGTTTAGAGATGATTCTCCTTATTAAGGATTGGCTCAGTTTACAGCTCATGATTCTAGTAGATTTTATGGTAGAAATAAGCTGAAAGAAGGTTTATTTTACAGCCTAAAGGAAAAAAATTTACTGATTCTCTTAGGGGCTTCGGGAAGTGGAAAATCTTCTTTAGTTGAAGCAGGTTTAATTCCAGAATTTTCAGAAGAATATAAAGGTAGTTTCGTTAAATTTGATTTAGTTCCTGGCGAAAGTCCTTTCTTCTCTTTTTATGGGCAAATTATATCATTTGTTTCTACGAACGCTAAACAATATAAACAATCGGATGTTCAAGTTGCCTTGCCTCCTGACAAAGTAGACAATGAGGAGGATTTGCAGAGTGCGTTGAATTTTTTAGTTAGAGTTGTTACATCACTTAAGAAAAGCTCTGATTCTTTATGGCTAATCTTTATTGATCAATTTGAAGAAATTTTTACTAGAACCCCGGAATTTGAGAGAGGGTTGTTCATTGCTTCTCTTAAAAAATTAATTGATTATCTTGGAGATTCTAGAGATAGGACAGTAAAAATTATTTTGGCAATGCGGACCGATTTTTTAGATCAGCTAATGAATGAGTTTCCTGATTTTGTTTTAGCAATTCAAGACGGAGGAAAAGAGCCATTCAGCTACATTACTCCAATGACGGATCGGGAATTAAAGTTAGTAATTAAAAATCCTGCTGCGACTCATGGGGTTAATGTTGAGAGAGATTTAGTCGAAGAAATTATTAATGATTTTAGGGATGAATCAAGGTCTTTACCTCTATTGCAATATACTCTAGATCTACTGTGGAAAAGCAATGGTTTGTCAGACACAACACTCAGCAAAGAAACCTATGAGACTTTAGGTCGTGTTGGTGGTGCATTGCAACGACAAGCAGAGAAAATTTATCAGCAGTTTGAAGATCAAGGTCAGGGCAAATTAGTTGAAGATATATTCTGGAATTTGGTAACGATTACAGGAGACGGCAGAAGAGTTAGCAAACGAGAGGAGAAATCCAAGTTTATCAATATGGGAGGGGAAGCGATCGTTGATGAATTGATTCGAGAACATCGTTTATTAATCAGTGGTCGGCAAACGGGCACGGTGGAAATTGCTCATGAAGCGTTAATCAATTCTTGGATTAGGTTACAAGGGTGGATTGATACCCATGAGGAAGCGATCGTTTTAGAAAGACAGTTAAAAGAATCTGCGGAAAGCTGGAATAAGGTCAGAGATAATGTAGGTAAAGCCAGTAGTGAACTGTGGCGAGGGTCAAAATTAGAGCGAATTTTTGAGTTAAGAATTTTTGGATTTGCTCAAGCAAAGTTAAGTACTGATTTACCTGTCAGTGATTTTAAGAAAACACTGGAAGCTTTTGTTCAAGAAAGTGTTGAATTGCGGGATACAGAAAAACGAGAAAAGGATGAACAACTTGCCAAACTCAATCAAGCTTTAACAGAAACATCTTTACGAGAGAAAGCAGCACGATCTTTAAATTTATTACCCACTCAAACTTTAGACGCATTAATACTAGCGGTTCAGGCAGTGGGAGAGAATCTAGATAAGTTGCCTCACAAGATTCTCACCTCTGTTCAAAGTAGCCTAAATATTGCGATGGAACAGGCTAGAGTTCCGCTTCATTTTGAAGGCTATCAACATGGTGTTAATGCTGTTGATTTTAGCTTTCAGAGTCAGAGAATTGTTGGTGGTAGTAATAGCGGAATATTAAGTTTATGGGATTTACAAGGCAATTTCGTTAGTCAATTTGATAAAAGCCATGATAGCTGGATTGCTAAAGTGGTTTTTAGTTTAGATGGGCAGAAAATCATTAGCGTATATGGAGATGGAACGTTAGGTTTATGTGATTTACAAGGCTCGTTAATTGGCAAACCATTTCGTGTACATCAAGAAGGGATTAGATTAATTGCTTTTAATCCCGATCACAATAGGATTGTTAGCTCAGGCATTATTAGCGCAGATAGCGATCGTTCTTTGTGCTTGTGGGATTTGCAAGGTAATTTAATCTGTAATCTCCTTGATGAAACTGATGAAAATTGGGCTGAATTAGTAATATTTAGTCCTGACAGTTATATCATTATCGGTTCAATTAGTGAAAACAAAAGCAGAAAACTATGTTTATGGGATTTACAAGGAAATTTAATAGATGAGTTTTTCCATGATGCTGAAAGGCAAATCATGTCTTTTAGCATTAGTCCTAACAGTCAGATGATCGCTACTGGCAATCTGGATGGAACATTATGCTTGTGGAATTTAGAGGACAAGTCCAACAGCAAAATCTTTCAGCAAGATGGGGGAAGTATTGGTTCAATAGTTTTTAGTCCTGATGGTCAGATGATTGTGACTGGTAGTTGGGATGGAACACTACATTTATGGGATTTACAAGGTAACAGTATAGGTCAACCTTTTCGTGGGCATCAAGAAAGTGTTGAGGCAGTTGTTTTCAGTCCTGATAGTCGGATAATTGCTAGTGGAAGTCGGGATAAAACAATCCGTTTGTGGGATTTAAAGGGGAATTCGATCAATCAACCCCTGCGAGGACATAACAATTGGGTTAGTTCAGTAGCCTTTAGTTCTGACGGTAAAGTACTTGTAAGCAAACAGGGGGACGGGACGCTATATTTCTGGGATTTACAAGGAAATGCTATTATCCACCCTTTTCGTGGACACAAAAATTTAGTTACGTCAGTCGCTCTTAACCCTGATGGTCAGCAGATTATTAGTGGAAGTGAAGACAACACCCTGCTTTTATGGAACTTACAAGGAGAACAAATAACTAAATCCTTTGTAGGACATGAAACAAGAGTTGAATCAGTTGCTTTTAGTGCTGATGGTCAGCAGATTGTTAGTGGGGGATGGGGCTGGGATGGAAAAATACGGTTATGGAATTTACTAGGGGATGAGATTACTAAACCATCT